>Ga0181355_1001215_pt1 | contig 11347 bp, 23 predicted proteins | sample Fa13VDMM15DN_FD_130099 | JGI IMG/M metagenome (GOLD analysis project Ga0181355, IMG submission 130099) | Freshwater viral communities from Lake Michigan, USA - Fa13.VD.MM15.D.N | ecosystem: Environmental > Aquatic > Freshwater > Lake | place: USA: Michigan | collected 2013-09-23 | reverse complement strand
CAAGTATCTTACCTGCGATCTGTAAATGTTTTAATTCTGTATTCATAGTGAGACAAATGTAATAACATTTATTTCAATAAAACAATAACACAATTAAAATATTTTACATAAAAAAATCCTGATCTATCATGACCAGGATTCAACCGTTCTAAATTAAGCAGAATGTTAGATGGTTTTCTTTGATTTATTTTTTACAATCAATGTTGCAACTTTTTCAATTATAGAGATCACTACTGAAACAATAATTTCTCCAATAAATTTTGGTATTGCTCTCATATTTTTAGGTTAGGTAATTGCTAAACGCAATTTAAAAAACCTAAGTTATAACAAAAAATTTAAAATACTTGCTGTAAGGTTTATGTACTATACAATAAATACAAATCATGTGAACCTACACTATGTGTTGCTGTTAACCCACAAATAAAACAAGCGTTTGCACTTAACCATGTATTTAAATCAGCAGTAACAGCAGCAGCGGTTGTATTTGTAAATGATATACTTTGTATTACATTTGGGTTTGTTACTGATGATCCTCCTGTATTTTCAATAGATTTATAAAATAAACTTTGCGAAGCTGCATTATCGTAAAAAACAGATTTACTATCTACTGGAGCTTTAAATACTGAAGGAGTGCCACTATTATCTATTTGTGCAATTTGATTTAATTGATTTGCTGCGTTTGCATCTCCGCCTCCTCCGCCTCCTGTTACTTTTTTTATTACGTATCCCATGATTTAAAAATATTAATAGATTGCACTAATTAAAGTTAATATAAATTCATTATCATCTGAACTGAAATATAAAGTATGACTCACGTAAAATTCGTTTGGATCACCTGAAGCATTCAAATATCCTATCATTGAATTCCAACAATTAATTTGATTTGCTTCTATAAAATAATTTCTTTTATAAGTAAAACCATTGGCAGCATTTACCCTTAAATTATTGTCTTTATTTATTGTAGCAATATCATTTGAATCAATTTGTAAATCAATTTGTGTTTCTTGATTTGCTGCTGTTGCGTCTCCGCCTCCTCCGCCTGTTACTTTTTTAATTACGTATCCCATAATTAATATTATTTATAAATTTTTCTCACTGCTAAAACAATGTTTGTTCCTGTATTATCAAATGATAATCTATATCTTGTTGTATTGGTTTCCTGTTCATTACCTGGTGAATAGTATTGATCTCCTGATGCTAATTCTAAACCATCCACAATTGCATTCGATGTTCCTAAATTAACAATTGTTAATTCGTTGCAATCTGCTCTTAATTCTTGCGGAATGTTGTATAATTGAAAGTATTCGTAAAATATCTGTTTCATGATTTAAAAGATTTTGAAATAAATAATCCTGTAATGATCAATGCAGCAACTAACAATGGAAGATATTTTGAATTCTGCTGAATTGGTACAATAATATCTTTTACATAATTCTTTACTTTGTTAGCAATTGTTGTAACAATTGTAGAATAGTTGGGATTCTCTGCATAACCTGCCCTTGCAATAGATAATATCTGCGTAACATAATCTGGTGATGAAAATACTCCTGCTTTTTTATATCGTGGATTCTCCTGCAGGAATTTAACAAAATCTGCAATTGATTCTTTTAATGATCCGTAAACTCTAAATTTAGAAACTTTGTCTGCGTCTCCTGGTGTGGGAAGATTTATAGTTTTTCCTTTCCATGCGCTTGAAGCTTTAATTCCAAAATAATTATTTGCAGTTTTCGCAACTAATCCTAAACCTGGATAATAATTTCCATCTGAAGCTTTGCCCTGTGATTCCACAACTGCCATTGCCAACATTGTTTCAGGAAAAATATTTGTACCTGCTGTTGCGTTTACTGCATCAATCCAATATTTTTTGATCCAATTTTCTCTGTTTAATAATTCCATCACGCAAAATATGTTGGTTTCTGGTCAATGATTCCTTTAACTTTTAAAAGTTCTTCATCATTTAGGTATTCATTTAAATAAGAATATAGATCTTTTGATTTTAATTGATTAAATCTTTTTGCGAGTGCTGCAACTTGGGATTTTGTTTTCATTGCCCTGAATACTCCATAAATCTTATCTTCATCATCATTAAAGTATCCGGTTGCGTCCCAGAGATCATCAACATATGCTGCTGCTCCTGATTGTGTTAATAATAATGCTCCTGCCGGTACTGTTGAAAGAAATTTATTGTAATCCCAATAACTTGCGGTCTCTAATTGCTGCAAATTTTGTTGTGCTGCGTTTGAAGCTGCAGAAGGTATTACTCCAACTTTTTGCGCTATTTTAAAAACAATGTACAATCCTGCAAGTGTAACACCTGCTTTTATTAATGTATTTGGATCAATTTGATTTTTCATTTATATACTTGCTTTGACTGCTTGATATTGTTCTGGATTCGCTTTTGCCCAATCAGCAAATTTGGATAGCACATTCACATAATCAGGATCAATCTGTTGAAACTTATTTATTGCTTCATCAATATTTCCATCACTTGTTGGTGTGGTCGTTTTTTGTCCAATTTGTGAAACATTGTTTTTATTCATGATCATTGAAATCATTGCGCCAATTCCCTGCAGGATGGGAGCAGGATTTTCCATTGCCTTATATAGTGCAGTCATCATTGGGTGTTCCTGTTTATCGCTTTCCAATTCCATCCTTAACTTTTCCAATTCTAATTGTCTATTCTTATCGCTCATGGCCATCATATCCATCCATGAAGGTTGACCAATTCCAGATGAATAGTTTTGTTTTGGATTGTATCCAGGATTTGAATCTAATTTAACTTTTAATGTTAATCCTGTTTCTGCGTTTACACCTGCTTCTCTTCGTTCTGGTTGTTTAGTGTATAGTTTAACAATAACTGAATCTCCTATGCAGTTTTCTAATGTATCTTGTAAAAGATCCTGTGAAGCATTTAATCCAATATCTTGATCACATTTATTAATAACAACTTTTCCAGATCCATCATAAACTTTCCAGAATTTGGAATCATGTGTTTTCTGTAGAGATTTAACATATTCTGCTGATACGTAGGCCATTTTTTAATTATAATAAAAAGTAAGTGATATATATTGATTATCTATGTTTTGTAAAGCACCATTTGCAGGAATATAAGCGTAACAACTACGAGTTTTTAATTTGCAAGTTATTGGTTTAATTCTTTTTGATTTAGTTCCTGCAGGAATTGATCCTAATGGCATATAGGTAAACAATGATCTTAATGGAAAATTATATAATATTTCTTCATTATTTTCATTGTAAAATACCAAATAAATTTCCCTTGCTTCTGATTGTCTAACGATATTAATTCTTGAATCTCTAATATCACCTAATGCAATTGTAGGAGTAAAAACTAAGTGTGCTTCTATTCCAACAACATTTGCTTTATCTATTACAGGATTTTCAGGAAAAAAATATTTCTGACCTGGAACTGCTAATGGATTTTCTTGTGTAAATAAAGGAATTAAAATTCTTTGTATATGTTTAGATTGTACGTTATTTCCGTATGTTTCCGCGATTGTATTTTTCATAGTCTTTTGCTTGGATGTAAAATACATTAAATATTACTGATTCATTTGCTGCATAAAGCGATGGATCTAATATTGTGATGTAGCTTTTTGTAAGTTGTAAATAAAAAGGAACAATATCACGATAAAATCCAAAAACAACTCCAGGATTCAAATCTGCTGTTGGATATTGAAACATCATTTCCATGTTGAATTTATCCATTAATGTCAATGTAATTCCTGTATTAGATCCAACAATATTTTTACCTGCAGGTGAAATTGTAATTTGTGAAGCGTTGAAAGATTCAATTCCTGTAATATATACATCACGCAATTGTGGATAATCTTGAATATTTATATTTTGTCCTGCTCCAGGTGCTGATGATCCTAAATTTACCTCTATTAGGTACGATCTTAAAATTGGTCTCATTTTTTTTCAGTTTTAAATGATTTTTTTTTATCTGTTATTTTTTTGTAGAAATCCAATATTTCTTGGATTGTAATATCTCCAATTTCTGAAAGAATCCAACTTTTAAATTCTTCAAAACTACGTGGAATAAATTCTTTGTTTTTCATATTTCAAATTTAAAAAAAAAGCAGCAACAAAATATTCGTTGCTGCTCTCTTTATGATGATATGTTAAAATTAACGTAATTTCTGAGCAACTTTTCTTTGAACTGTTGCAGCACCCTGATTTAAGAATCCTTGCAGGATTAAAACCATGTTTGTGAATCTACCTGTTGAAGATGCAGGAGATAAATTTGTTGCGTTCGGCAAAGTGATTGAAAATTCGATATTTGATTGACCATTTAACTCAATTGTAGGAAGTAATTCTGTACGTCCGTACATTGATAACGGCCATTCGTTAGCTTGAACTGCAATTGCTGGTGTTGCAGATCCTACTCCAAATTGAGAAGTTGCAACACGATAAAACTGTTTCATTGGAATTGAATCCAAAAAAGTAGTTGTATCGATACGCAAAGACAAGAATCCATTATATAATGCTTCTAATTCGTCAAAATTATTTGCGAAAGATAAAACATTTGGATTCGGAAATGTATTCAATGTTTGAACTGAATATTCTGTTGCAGTTGGTGCACCATTAATTGCTGTTGCTCCTGCTCCTAAATAGAAAGAAATATCAGTAATTGTAAATGAATCATTTAATTTTAATCTACGTTCTGTACAAGTTTTAACTCCGCTTGTGTCAAGTGTGTTAAAACTGATAGAACTTGTTGCAGTATTATAAGGAGCAAGTGATTCTAAACGCAAATAGCCAGGTGTGGTTATAACTCCTTGACGTGCGTACAATCCTGCTTTCTCGTTGAAAACTGCTTGTCTGCGTGAAAATGCTTTAGCAGGTAATATATTACCTCCTTGTGCTTCGATTTGTCTAAACTTCATGTTTATATATATATTTGTGGGTGGTGGTGCTTATTTAATTACATTTCAAATTCTCCATTCATCTCATCATCTCCATTCATTTCATCATCTCCATTCATGTAATATTCTGAAAGAATTGATTGATCTGCAGGGCCTGATAAAATTGTTTGATCTGCAGGGCCATTTAACATGAAATCATTTCCAGATACAGAAAATAGATCTTCAACTGCTCCCATTGCATTTGGTAAAAATACTTCAACTAAAGAAGATCCTCCTTTTGCTATCATTCCAAAACCTGCACCTTTTACGATGGGTGATTTCATACCTGCTAAAAATATACCTGCACCAACGGGAATTAAAGCTTTAACCACGTTAGGAACATTTGGTAATGCAGTATTGATCGCCTTAGAAACTATTCCTGCTGCGATTGCTCCTGCTACAACTCCCAATGCTTCCTGGATTGGTAGTTTTGAACTTGTCATTTTGCGTTTCATTCTAATTATTATTTTGTGTTGGTTTATTTTTAAGTTGTTTGATTTCTTTTTTTAATTCTAAAATTGTTTGAATCAGATCATCGTATAAATCCCAAATGTAGCGTAAAACTTTAGATTCTGCAAAACCAATGTTTTTTGTAATCCAATGTTGCCATCTTTGAAATCTTAATTCTTTTTCTTCATCTTCTGGTATCACTTTAGTTTTTTACGTGCAATTTTTACTGCTGCAGCTTTTTTCTTTTTAGCTGCTTTTAATTTAGCTTCTAAATCCTTTATTGTTGTTGCAACTTTTTTAACTGCAGGTGCTGAGAAAATCTTTTTTACATATGATGCAATCCCAGAAATTCCTCTTGTAGTTTTTTTCTTTGCTGCAGGTTTGCGCTTTGCTGTTGTTCTTTTTTTTGCTGCAGTTGTTTTGCGTTTTATAGGCATGATTTTACTTTTTCTTTTTGGTTAATAAATAAACTAATCCAAGCCCTCCGAGTATTCCTCCAATTAATAAAGGTGATGCTTTGAATCCTGTTGTTAATGAAGATCCTCCTTCTGGATCTGCAGCTTCAAATCCTTTTGGTAATGGTTCTGTATCTTTTTCCTCATCTGCTGTAATTACTTCTCCTTCCTCACCTTCTGGAATTCCGTTTTGTTTAAATAGATTTTTTGCTGCAATTAATGCAGGTGCTGCAGTTGCTAAAAATACACCAATTGCAGCCAAATCAACTGCTCCAATTCCATCATGCTCACCAATGTAATATGAAGCTTCTGAATCTGCAGAATAGAATCCTTTTAATTCTTTGTTTCTTCTTGATTCACCTGCTAATGGTCGTTTGTTTTTTCCTTTATCAACTGCTTTTTTTAGGATGTCGTATTTTCCTCCAAGTTTTTCCCAAAATGCTTTTGTTGTGGATGCATCTTTAGCAATTGCAACAGATAATTTTTTTGCGAGTCCTCTTACATTCAATCTGATTAAAGATAAAAAAGCTCCTCTTACTGGTGCAAGTAATATTTTTTTTCCTGTTCCTCCTTTTCCTTCTTCTCTCCTCTTTGCTCTCCTTGCCCTTCTTTCCTCTTTTCCTCCCATGTATTCGAAATCATTTCCCATAATTGGTAGTCCTGATAAATATTGTACTTTCATATCTTTTATATATGTATAACGAGGTGATTCTTGCAAATTCTCAATACAGGCATCAAAGGTATATTTTTTTCCATTACAAATTACAAAGTTATAAACATGAGTAGGAATTTTGTTTGGTTTGTACGATGCAAAGCGAAATCCACAATTGTATCCCATTGCTCCCATCATTCCAACAAATGCAAGTGAAAAAGATTTGCAATCTGCTTGTTTAGTACCTGAAAACATTCTTCCAGGTAGTTGTATATTTTGTTCTGAAAATCCATCTGCTTTATATTTTACGTTTGAGCGTATATACCTGCAGCAACTTTCACCATCTATTAATGGATTTCCTGTTTTAACAATTACCTGTTCAACTTCATTCCTACATTGATCAACTGCAATTGGAACAACTGCGCATAAAGCTTCAATTATATCTTTAGTCTTAGCGTTATCTTTCGCAATGGTTGTTTTTCCGTTGTATCTATTCATAATTAAAAAGGTAATTCTTCTTCAATTTGTACTGATTTAAAAAAATCATTGTATGGTTGTTCCGTTTCTCCCTGCTCAAATAATGATGGATATTTTAATTTGTTGTCTTTAGGTTTTAACTTATCAATTAAAAATTTTTCATATCTGTTTGCAGTTTTTGATCCTGTTCTGTAAATTCTTACACTATACTTTGCAGGATCATAAGTTGTTGTATCTTGATATTTATGATTCCATTTTTGGAAATGTCTGTACAAAGTGCGTTTAAGATTGTTGGCAGAATAACCAACATAAACAGGTTTATCAGTTTTTTTTGATTTGATTATATATACTCCTGGTGATTTATAATACTTAGGAGATAATTGAGATTTACCATTTTTATAAGGTGAAAACCATTTGGATCTGTATAAAATTTTACCATTGATAGTTGGTTGCGCTTTCATGCTATCAATAAATGATAATCCGCAAATTATACCAATTACAGAAAGTGGATTAATTTTTACCATAAAATTTTACTTGCATAATATCCTGGTGATCCTTTTACTTTTGAATTTGCTGAATGTCTTTTTTTATAGTTTTTTCTTTTTTCATCTGCGACAACTTTTCCAAACTTTTCCTTATAACTTGCAAAATCCAAATATCCCTTTGCTCCTATGGATGCAACTTTTACTCCATTTTTAAAAACATCAATTTTCTTTCCTACTTTGGTGGATGGCTTAATTGTTACATTAAGTTTTTTTGCCTGTTGTAAATTGTAGTTTCTAATTTTAAATTTCATTAGCAATTGCCCATTACACCATCTAAAATTCCATTTACTACTCTTCTACCATGAATAAATCCTGTATTGTAAATTGAAGGTGGTTGATAATTTAAAGTATTTATTGTTCTGTATTTAATAGATGCTGCAACTCTATTAATAAGATCAAATTCTTTTTTTGGCAACTTTTGATAATATGTAACAATGCCCATATCAGATATGTGTGCAACAGTTTTATAATCATTGTTTACAATTCTATTTCGATCATATACTGTTGCTCCATTTCCTTTATTAGCAAAACCTAAATCAAATGGTTTTCTTCCTGTTATTCCTCCAGATGGATTTTTTGCAAAGTCAACAACTAATCTTCCCAAATCTGTTTGAATGTATCCATTTACAATTATTGGATCATTAAATCCTTCTGTGATAATATCTTTAATTAAAGCAATTGCAGATAAACTACTAAAGCTTGTTGATAATGTTATCACCTGGTTAGATCTTGCAGGTACAGAAAAAGAATCTGTTTTAACAATTGTTCCAAATGGGCGATCACCAATGCGCACATTTAAATTAATTGATTTTACGTTTACAGATACAGATTCATCATTTATAAGATTCAATTTTACTTTGTAGTAAATTCGAGTAAATAAAGATTGTTTTATTCTATCTAAATCAATTGCAATATCTACAGGCTCATATCTCAAATTTGATCCTGCTTGCGCTTTCCTTCGTAACCAAAATATAACTCCGTATGCTGCTGCAGTTAATGCGATTATAGGATAGTATTTTTTCATCAAGTTGTATTTTTTATATCTGCAAAGTAACGGATTCTTTTTGAATAATTATACTCCATTTCTGTTGGTTCGTATCCTGTTAACAATTCACCTGTACTCATATCAACCCAATCATTTCTTTTGTACATCCAGATTGTTTTGGATTGCTCAACATCTTCAATTGTTTGTACTTCAACTCCATCAATTCCATCTTTAATATATTTGATCCCTCCCATTGGTTGGATTATTCTGATTCCTTCAATTGCTCTAAATATTAAATCCAATGCTTCAGGATAATGATATTCCTTGTTTATTAACATTCCCTTAACATTAATTTTTTCATCTGTTTTTGATTTTGCAGTAAGCTTAGTGAAATATTTAAATAATTCAATTGGATCAAATGCTTTTGTAATATCCTGTCCCCAAATTTCTGATTGTTCTGGATAGCGAATCAACCATGCTTCTAATAATTCTCTTGCAACATTTTCTTTATCAATTATAAGATGGAAATGTGGATGGTATGTATCTGAATCAGGATTGTAAGTACATTCTATTTTTCTGATACATTGCATTAATGGAATTTCTTTTTTTCTTCTAAGATCCTGAATCTTTCTAATTGTTGCAATCATATCTTTGATTGAAGATCTTAAATTTTCAATTTTTACATTTCTGATTGTTAGCGTAACAAAGTAAGGATCTACCATTGCATCGAGTGCATTTTTGTATCCTTTCATTAGTTTGGCCGTTCGTATCCTGTTGCAGATTCTACACCATCTATGGTTGCAATACCTTGATGTTAATTGATCACCATTCTGAATTAAAGTTGATGAACATTGCAAAGTATCATCATATTTATCTGCATAGGGAGAATTCAATTTAATCAAATGTCTTAATAGATCTTTTTGAGCGTATTTGCATTTAGCTCGTTTCTTAAGAGAATCTCTGGTGCAGTTATTATTTTCCATTCCGCAGATATCTTAGTGTATCAAGTATGAGTAGTTTTTGAATTCCTATCTTATAAAATAGATGGTCTCCTGCGGAGGGCTTTATGCCCTTTTTTTGGTTTTGATGGATGTTTTTATATATCTTTGTATTATTCATAGTGAAAAAGTTTGAATGCGAACAAAAAAAGCCCTGCGTTTATTAGTAGGGCTTTTTTATTTATAATGTGTCGATATGTCGAATTGCAATTACTGCTGAAAAAGTTTTATCTTTCATACATTCTTCAATCCATTGAAAAGAAGCTTCTAAAGTATTGCATATTTTAGTGATCCATTGCGGATTACTTTTTTCAATTCTTTTATTTACATAATGTTCATCAGGATTATAAATTGTATGCGATTCCTGAATATCAAATGTTGTTTTTGTCTGTACTTCTCTAAAAAAAGAGACTGTTACTGCTATCATAAAAAACAATCATAAATTATTATTATAAATTGAATTAGAACAAATGTCAAAACTGCAACATCCTGATCATGGTGATTCCATTTTTTTAGGTTGTATTTGTTTTGATTGAAAGCTACACTAAAATAACATAGGATCAATGCTGCGATCTGGATATATATTATTTGTTTAGTAATCATTGGAAAAAACATATTTTTTATTAAATAATTCATGTGGCAATAAGTTTTCATCTGATTCTAAATAATCAATTGCAAAATCACACATTTGTTGTGCTTCTTTGTGTTTTGCTTCTTCAACTAATATTGCAATATTTAACCAAAAATCTTTTGGTAAAAAATTTTCTTTTAGATTTTTTTGATGTATTTCATCAAGTAACCATTCTAATGCAGTAAAATTCATAATTGTAGTTTTTAAATTAGTTAAAAAAATAGCAGGATAAATTAATATCCTGCCATCCTTCAAAATCTCGGATTCGATAAAGGGCGCAATCTCACCGAGCAAAAGTCATTTATATTGGTTGCATCCTTAACGGAGGATCAATAAACTCAGATCTAAATCCCTTTCCAATAGAATCTGTTCTCATGTTTTTGCGTTTAACACCTCGTTTTATTGGCAAACCATTAATAATTCTTTGTCGCGTTCGAGTGAGGCAATATACAATGTATCCATTAATTTTCAATTCGTAAGCTTGAATTAATAATTTTTGATATGCGTAAATTGTAGAATCAAAATGAATAACTTCTCCTACTTCTGGATGAATATATTCTAATGTGTACATTCTAGGATTAACTTCTTCTCCTTTATAAGTTAAATGAATCATTTAATTAAGTATTGAGTTTTTAAACTTATCAATCAATGTAACATTGCTTTTTTCATCAGATTTGAATGAATTACCTGCAAACCAGAATTCAGATCCTTTTTCAATTTTTTCTTTGAAATTGGCAAAACTTAACATCCCTTTGTCAGATCTGTATATCTCAACGTACTTTCTCTTTAACTGCTGATATAGCCAATGTGGCTTCCCTACATAAAAAGCCATAATTAGTTAGATAAATTTTGTTTCATTTTTAACATATCTATATCAATCCTCCATGCAACGATCTCTGTAAACCATTTATCCTTGCTTTTTTTAGAAGATATATTAATCATTGCAGTAACAAAATCACCAACATTACAACGTGATAACCATAAAAGATTATCTCCCCATACATTGATATGAATTGTTTTTGGATATTTTTCATCTGTTTGAATAACAAACTCATTTTTCTTCCAAGTGTTTCCACCTATTTCGTTGGTGGATTCCGTACCTATCTCAAGTATCTTACCTGCGATCTGTAAATGTTTTAATTCTGTATTCATAGTGAGACAAATGTAATAACATTTATTTCAATAAAACAATAACACAATTAAAATATTTTACATAAAAAAATCCTGAT
>Ga0181355_1001214_pt1 | contig 11354 bp, 10 predicted proteins | sample Fa13VDMM15DN_FD_130099 | JGI IMG/M metagenome (GOLD analysis project Ga0181355, IMG submission 130099) | Freshwater viral communities from Lake Michigan, USA - Fa13.VD.MM15.D.N | ecosystem: Environmental > Aquatic > Freshwater > Lake | place: USA: Michigan | collected 2013-09-23 | reverse complement strand
TATCACACGAGTGGAGATGGCCCCGCCGCAGACATCAGGACACCAACCGCGAATACACCGGACGGCAGAAGGCGTGCGCCGCTGGCCTGACGTCGCCTGCATTCTGGCAGGAAGACGACGGCGTTGACCCTGAGGAGGAAGATCTGGCAAGCGCCCGATCCTATGGCCTCACCATTGAGCAGTTTCGCGAGGCTCGATTCCGAACGCTGTTTCCGGAAGCCGCCGTCGCAATCCTCGGACCCGGGCAGACCCCGCAGAAAACAGCCACACAACCACAGAGAGGACAGCAGGCAAATGGCCAGCAAAATCAAACTTGAGGCATCGTCCCCCGTCAATCTGCCAATCCCTGGCGGACTGGCTACGTTGGAAGTTATTGAGGCCGCAGGCGGTTCAAAAATCCGCAAGTTCAACCTGCTGGCCTACACCGGGGGCAAGGCGTATTTGCCAGGCCGCAGCATGCCAGTGGTGTTTGATCTATCGACCATGAAGATGGTCGACGGCATGCCGGTGCCGCTTCTGCTGGACCACGACAACACGCAGCCCGTGGGCCATACCGAGTCAATCAAGATCGGCGCCAGTTCGATCACTGGCGTGGGCTATGCGAGCGCCGAAACTGAATGGCGTGACCGTGTTGTTCAGAGTGCCGCAAACGGATTCCAGTGGCAGCTGAGCGTTGGTGTGGTAGTCGATCGGTCGAATCTGGTGGAGGTTCCTGAGGGCCGTTCAGAAAATTTGAATGGACAGTTGTTGACAGGCCCTTTCGTAATCGCTAGGCATGCCGAACTACGAGAGATCACATTTACCGCGACCGGCGCAGACGCCGGTGGAGCGGTGGCGAAATTGGCCGCCAGTTTTGGCACACTCGAACAGGAGTCGACCGCAGTGAAATTTTCCCAATACATGACATCGCTGGGCCTGACGGTGGCAATGCTGAGCGCTGACGCCCTCACCGCACTGCGGACCAACTGGCGAGCCGCCAACGCCGAAGCTGAGGACGATGTTCCCCAGCCGGCACCGGAAGCCCCGGCACCGGAAGTCCCAGCCGCTCCGGCTGCAACCACTCCCGCAGCTGACGCCCCGACCCTCTCTCAGTACGAGCAGGACACCGCCGACCAGGTGCAGCGAGTCGAGCAGCTGACCGCGTTAAACGCCTCTTTGCAGCCGCCGGCCATTGATGGCCAGTCTGCACTGGCACACGCGATCCGCAACCGCTGGACTCCTGAGCAGTTCGAGCTGCACGCCCTCCGATCGCGCCGCCCACAGGCTCCCGCAGTTCACACGCCGGCACCTGCTGACCGCGACCTGATGCAGGCATCGCTGGCAATCGCCTTCGCCGATCGTCTTGGTGTTCGCCCTGACCACGCTGTCTACGAGGCCCGCGATTCGCGGATCTCGCTGAATGCCAGCCTTCGCCGACCGGTCAACGACCAGTTCCGGCAGCGGGCAATGGATCAGGCCGATCGCTTCCGCGGTCATGGCATGGTTGAGCTGTTCGCCCAGGCCGCCCGCCTCGGTGGTCAGGACCTGAGTCAGCTGGGCCACTGGCGGTCTGATGAGTGGTTGCGAGCCGCATTCAGTTCGACCGCAATCACCGATATGTACACGCAGGCACTGAACGCCCGCGTCATGGCGAGCTGGGTTGAGCAGACCAGTGAGCTGATGCAGCTGGTCACCGAGTCCGACGTTCAGAACTTCATGGCCGCTGAGCGCAAGGCTCTGGAGCTTACCGGCGGTGCTCCTCGTCCGCTCCCGAATCAGGGTGTGGCGAAGGACATCTCGATGAGTGCCAGTGGTGAGCAGATCCGGGCGAAGATGTACGCCGACAGGTTCCAGTTCTCTGAGCAAGACCTGATCGACGAACGCTTCGACACGCTTCGCCAAGCCGGTGCAGTCATGGGCCAGCGGTCCCGCCGTTTGCTTTACGACCTGATCGCATACGTGTTGATCGCCAACCCGACGATGAGCAACACCAGGGCGTTCTTCAACACGACCGACGGGAACTTGCGAACCAGCAAAGACCTGACCCGTGAAAACCTGATCAGCGGTCTGACAGCGTTCGAGACGCAGCAGGAAAACGGCGTCAATATCGACGTTCGTCCGACTCACCTGATCGTGAGCCGTGCAAACCGATTCACCGCCGCAGAGCTGCTGAGCCCTTCCGCTCTGATCACTGGCGAGAATGCGACCCGCAGTTCGCTCAATGTTCTGGCTGGCCAGATCGGCGGGGTTCTGTCGGACGCTCGAATCGACAACGGATTCACAGACCCGACCGACGTTGCCGACGTTCCGGCAACCGTGGCCGGTGTGCCCACGAGCTGGTGGATTGCAGACGCGACCCAGCCGGCTATCGAGCTGGTTTACGTGGCTGGCCTCGGACGCGTTCCACGCCTCCGCAATGGTCAGCTGGGCAATGGTCAGTTCGGGTTCTGGTATGACTGCAGCATGGCCGCAGGCATCGCACCAGTTCGCCGCAAGTCGGTTCAGCGTAACAACGCCTGATTAGTTTTGATTCCTCCTCCAGACGCCTCTGAGATCAACCATGAAGTCATATCGAGTACTGCAACGATTCATTGACAACGGCACCACGCATGAAGCGGGGAGCACTGCCGAATTCGATGAGCTTCGCGGCGGTCAGCTGATGGGCTTCGGGTTGATCGCAGACGCGCCGGAGGCCGCCTTTGAATTGAGTTCGGAACCAGATCCAGAAACAGCAGAGGCTGACGATCAGCCCAAACGCAAGAGGAGCAAGTGACAATGGGCGCGACCGTCCACGGTGAATATTCAACAGTCGAAAACGTGACCGCACTTCGCAACGTGAGCAGCGGCCACCTGCATGAATGCCCAGATGGGCGCATCGGCTATTACGGTGGCACGCAGAACGTGGCCAGCGGGGCTGTGATTCCGTCCCTCGAAACTGAGGTGGTCCTGAAGATCACTGCAGGCAATTTTGCGGCAATCGCCGCAGGACAGCCAGCACGCATCAATCTGACCACGCAGAGTCTGGCACTGACCGGCACTGTGATTGGCACGTACGTGAAGGACAAGGCCTTGAACGCCGCGTTCGGAATCGTCGCCTTGAACAACGCTGGCCAGCCGGCGAACACGGCACAGATTCCGACAACCACGACAGCCGCTCCGTAATTGGCTGATCGGCCAACCGACGAAACTCCGCAGGTTGCAGCGCGAAAGCCTGCAACCTGCCTGTTTTTTGAGACCATACAATGACACGCCGCACAGAAGCCGCAGCCCATGTTCGCAGCCGCATAAAAGACGTGGCTGGCGAGGTTGCGACTATCACCCGCGGTGATGACGTAATTGTTTCCGGCATCCTGATCACGAGGGTATCAAGCCGCAAAAACCTGCAGTCTTTCGGCGGTGATTTTACGGTTGACTCAACTGAGCAGCTGTGGATTATCGGCGTTGACGTTTGCGGTGAGGATTTGGAAATCGGGGACCTGATCACGGTCGATGAAATCGATTACAGAATCTGCGAGTCAGCAGCAACCAGCAGGCACTGGCAGTGGTGGAATAACGACAACAGCGCCAAACTGTACACTTCAAGGCAGTGGCAATGAGCAGCGTGGAAGAATTTGGTTTGCGGATGACGGTGAAGCAGGCGAAAACCCTGTTTCTCGATCGTCCGGCCATTGTCAACCAGCTGGACCGCGTATCGCGTCGCAGACTGGCCACGTTCGGCGCGTACTGCATGCGAGTGGCCCGCAACTCACTGACACCGAAACGAGACCTGCGAGCGGACGAGCTTCCGCAGGAGATCAAAGAGCTGGTAGGCCTCGACAGATTGCTGGTCAGGCGCGACAAACGGGGGCGATTTTTGGCCGGCGGAAAGAAGGCCAAAGACGCTGAGCTGAAACAAATTGTTCAGCCGTGGCCGCAGACCATTTCAGATCCAAACTCACCGCCGAACTATCGCAAGGATTACACCTTCAGCGGGAAGATTTTCAGCCGATTCCGTGACCTGATTTTGTTCGTTCTTGAACCCAATATGGCCTCGGTGGTGATTGGCCCGATCATCTTCGACAAGTCGGACATCCCAGGCAAACTGGAATACGGCGGAACCATGATCGCTTATCGCCCGACGTGGTTTCTGGCTGGCGAAAATCAGGTGCGAGCGTACTACGAGAAAAAGCCGGTGCAGGTGGCTCCTCGGCCATATATGCGACCGGCGTTTGATGTTGCGGTTGACCGCAAAATTCCGGCAATTTTCAGGGAGATACTGTAGTGGCATACAAACACGGACTGCGCGGCAAATTCTATGTCTCCGCAACTCTGCACCAAGCTGGCACGTCCATCACGTGGGCCGAAGTCGATCTGGTCGAATCTGTCGGAATGGAAGATTCCCGGGCAGTGGCAGACGTCACCAACCGCCGCGGCGAATTCGTCACGCACGGCGTGGGCAAGCGAACTCTCAGCTACACGCTGAGCTGCACCTATGACCCAGACGACGCCGCACAGGCCATTCTGTGGAATGCGTATCGCAACGGGACGCCGATCGCAATCGCTGACATGGATGGACCAATCGCGACCGCCGGCAGTCGTGGCGTGTTCGCGGATGTTGTCGTGACGAGTGCTCCGAAGCCCTCGGACCTGGCCGCATTCAACACGGTCGAATTTGGCCTCCAGCCCGCAGCTGTGAGCACGTACCAGCCCACGTTCAACACCATCGCCGCGCCAACCACAACCACGGTCTGACGTAGCGTTTCCAGTCCGTTTCAATCGCTTCTCGGGGGAAGCCCATGAAACCAGTTGTCCATTTTGTTCGAGACGCCGCCGGCAACCTGCAGGCCTTCACCGCAATTCCGTTCATGACGCTGGAGGAGGCCCGCGAAGCTGGGGCCGCGAAAATCGTCGACCCCAATTTCATTCAGGCGAAAATTGCAGCCGCATCCGCCGCAATGACGGAGGGCAACGACAATGCCGCAAGTTAAGTTGGCACGCGGAAAACAACTCCAGTGTGAAGCCACGCTGGGGTTACTCCGTCGCATCAAACGGATTCACGGCATTGACCTGTTGAGTCGTGACGTGAAGGTGTTTGCTCAGTTCCTTAGTCAGTCTGAGGTTTGCTGGCCAGTGGTATGTGAGTTCTATGGACTGCAGACACCTGAGGCACAGGAAGAGCTGGCAGAAGTGGCCAACGGTGCAGACGTCGCCGCATTGATTCGTGGGGTGAACGAAAGCCTCCGCGATTTTTTCCAGTCCAGCGGCGAGCCGGAGATGGCCGCCGCATTGGAGAAGGCCATCGAGACGATTCAGGCGGGAAGAAACACGCTGGCGAAACGGATCACGGAGACGGATCTGGTGAGCGAGGTGACGCGGGAGATCCTCTCGATGGATTTGAGCCCTGGGAACTCGTCTATTCCGCAGCCGGCAGGCTCGGACTAAGCCCCGACCCTTACACCTGGCGGGAACTGGACATGATGGACAGGGCCCGCAGGTGTGAGGAGTGGGACAAGGTGTCGTCAATCATGTCGACCACTGTTGACGTCTGGTCGAAACGGCCGCAAGATCCGCTCCGATTCAATCCGTACAAAATCGAAAAACCAAAGCCGCCGAAGCCGGAAATCAGTCCGTTTCTGCGGTGGTTGTGAGGTGGCAGAGTGGCTTCGAGTCGATCAGTACGAGCCGGGCGGGCATTCGTTGAATTCTTCCTTGAGGACAATCCCCTAAAGCGCGGTCTGACGGTGGCAGAACGCCGCCTGAGGCAGTTCGGTGCGAGGGTTCAGAACATCGGCCGAACGGCATTCGCCGCGGGATTTGGGGGATTGGCCGCGACTGCCCTTCCGATTTCCCAGCTGATCGCATTCGATGACGCCATCCGCATGACGGGTGCAGTGTCACAGGCAACTGACGCACAGCTGGAGCAGATGAGAAACACGGCTCTCGAACTGGGCCGCACGACGTCATTCACGGCAGCCCAGGTGGCCAACCTGATGGGCGAACTCGGGAAGGCTGGCTTCAGTCCCGACGAAATCGACAGCATGACGGCCGCAGTGTTGAATCTCTCACGAGCAAGTGGGACCGACGCAACAATGTCCGCCGGCATCATGGCCGCAACGCTTCGCCAGTTCTCGCTCGGTGCTGAGCATGCCACGCGTGTGGCAGATGTTCTGACGTTGGCGGCGAATGCGACATTCAATTCGGTCGACCAGCTGGGCGAAGCCCTCAGTTACGCCGGGCCGGTGGCTGCCGACCTTGGCATGTCACTGGAAGATACCGTCGCAATCCTCGGAACCCTCGGAAATGTGGGCATTCAGGGCAGCAACGCGGGCACAGCCCTCCGCCGCCTCGGCACAATCACAGCCGCCGAAGCGGACAAGATGCGGCAACTGTTTGGCGTTGAGTTTCTGGACGCTGCAGGCAATCTACGACCGCTTGTGCAGGTGATGGGCGAATTGGCCAACGCCACAAACAACCTGCCAGCTGGCGAGCGAATCGCCAAAATGAATGACGCGTTCGGGCTCCTCGGGATCACTGGTGCAACAGTGATGGCCAACACCGCCACGGAAACTCAGAGGCTATCTGAGCAGCTGAAAAACGCTGGTGGCGTTGCAGAGCAGACGGCCGCGAGTATGGACGCCGGACCCGGTGGCGTGTGGCGGCGATTCACCTCGGCTATCGAGGGGGCTGCAATCGCAATCGGGACCGCCTTGGCGCCCATGCTGGAGCAGTTTGGCGGATGGATCACCGCGACGGTTGGCCAGCTGACTGAATGGATCGGCATGAATCAGCATGTGATTGTGTCAATCGTCAAGCTGACGGCCGCGGTGTTCGCCGGTGGTGTGGCTCTGATTGCCGTGGCGAAAATCATCACCGCGACATCTGTCGTGGTTGGTGTGCTCGGGGCCGCGGTGGGTCTCATGCTGAATCCGTGGATTTCCGTGCCGGTCATTCTGATGGCCGCAGGCGCCGCAATCCTCTACAGCACTGGCACACTGCAGGAGATGGCCGCAGCCCTCACGGAAATGTTCGGCCCTGCCTACGATCAGGTGGTGGCTATGCTGAAATCAGGCGATTTTGAGGGGGCTATCGAGCTGGCACTATCAGCCGCCGGGGCCGCATTGCGGATCGGGATGATCAAAATTCGGCAAGGCCTGAATGAGGCCGGAATCATGATCCGGGAAATCTGGGCACAACTCTGGAGCAACATTTCAACGGCACCATCTCAGGCGATTGCAGAGGTGCAAGACCTCGTTCAAGAGCTGACCGACTGGGCAAACAGGCTTATCGGCCGCGACGTTCCGCAGCGGATCAGCAATCTGGAAAAGGTGCAGCAAGAGATTCGGGCCGAAGAGGACAAACGACAGGCTGCCTACGAGCAGGAACGCCAAGCCTACGCACAGGAGGTGCAAGCGATTCAACTCGAATTACAGAACGAAATCGACAAGGCAAAGCAACGCACGGACCAGCTGCAACAGGACCAGAAAAAAGAGCAGATTCAAGCCGAACAAAAACCCGGGGCCATTACCCCGGGGCAGACAATGGCCAATCAGGTGCGGTCCAATTTGGCTGGAGCACAGCAGCAGCAGGCCGCATTCGTCGACGCTGTGAGCCGACGCACACAGGAAGGCCAGCGGGCAATCTACGAATCACTGAATCAGCAGGCCGCACAGGACGAGACCACGGACGCTGTGAAGTCGCTGGAAGGCACGCTGGAGGATCAGTTTGAGCGTACCCGCCGCGAGACTCGGCAGAACGCTGTGGTGATTAGAGGGAGTCGGAAATAATGGCGTTGCCGCAAGCACGATTCTGGCGAAAAGAGCTGGCACACCAGCGAGACGGAGAGCTGACGTATCCGCAGGATGGAACGCCAGAGCGACGCGTGACGGAGTACTGGAATCTGATCTGCCTGACCGATCAGGCGGATATGTCGGAGGATCTGGCGTGCGCCCTGTTCCCCGATCTCTGCCCGGGCACGTATCGCCCCAATGCGTACTACGTCGAGCGATTGAAGATCGACAAACTGGCCAACTCTGAACACTGCCAGGCGGTGGTTGAGCTGACGCTGAAAGTCGGGGCCGGAAGAGGCACCGTCAACGACCCGAATCCGCTCCGCCGTCCACTACGGTTCGAGGTTGACACGGATTTCGAAGAGGTTCCGGCCGAAGTCGATGGCGAAGGCAATCCACTGGTGAACACAGCTGGCGAACCACTGGTGGGCATCACCCGCGAAGAGCAGGTTTTGGTGTTCACTGGCAGCAGGTTCATTACCCAGATTCCGCAGTGGCTCGGAGAGTTCGCCCACGTTTGCGTCAACTCGGAACCAGTGGATCTTGATGGGTTCGTTGCAGAGCCGGAAACGCTCAAAATGAAGGGCGTAAAACTCAGTCTGCCACAGTATACTGAGGTGGATGGCCGTGAGATTGAATTCCGCGAAATGCCGCTTCAATTCTTCTATCGCCAATCGACGTGGCGCGAGGAATACCTGAATCAGGGACTCACCGAGTATTTCCCGAAGCGCCCGATCTATGGGCCATACGACCAAACAGGATTCGCCTTCCTGCTGGGGTACACTCAGGAAATCCGCAGGCCATGCACGGACTCGACTGGCAAGCAAGTCTCGAAACCGGTACCACTAAACGCAGAGGGCAACCAGATCCGCGAATATGTCAACGTGGCTCCGCCGGGAAGTGCCCCACAGTATGAGTGGGTCCTGAAACAGAAGCTGGAAAAGTCCGACCTGCATTTCGTGAAGTACCTGATTCCACGCAAACTCGATTTCAACCTGTTGTTTACCTGAGGTGATACCACATGCCATTGAATAAATTCCGCGGTGACGCGTTACCGCTTGCAAAGGTGATTCGGCTGTTGTCCCCCGGGACTGCTGGCGTGGTCGATATCGAGATCAGCTGTGGGCCTCGGCTGTTCAAATTCTCGTCATGGAACCCGTCGACCATCGCCACGACGCTGCAAAATTCCGCCGCGCCAGAGTTTGCGAATTTGACGTTCGGCGTGAGTGGCTCGGATGTTTTGGTTTCCGGGACTGAGGACGAAGACTTTCAGATTTCCATGGCCATTCGTCCGGCCGTCACCGTGGCCAATGATCTGGGAGCGACGCCCGTCAACCAGATCACTCTGCTGACGTTCAACGGGGCTCGGGCGGGCACGTACAAGCTGACCATCAACGGCGTGCAAACGAGTGCGATCACCTACGGTGACGCCGCTGGGCTCCTCTCCGCAATCGACACGGCAACCGGGAAATCCTCGTCTGCCACAATTCGCACAGCGACCGCTGACCAGACGCTGTTGGAGTGGCAGGGCGATTTCGCGGCAACTCCCGTGGCTGTCGTTATGGACGCCACAACGCTGCAGAATGGAACGGTGGTGAACGTCCGCGAAAGTACTCCATACAAGGCGGGGCCGCATGACGTGTGGATGCTGGGCGTGGAAGCCAATTCCACTTTCACACTGACCATCGACGGCAACAGCGCCGCGGTGCGATCGGATGACGGCATCGACAAAATGCGCCAGATCGTCAAGACGCTTTCCACCAACGCTGTTGAGGTGTATGGCGGATTTTTCAAGGACGGTTCTGGAATCCCATCCTCTCACTATATTCTGGACTTCACGGGCTACACATCCGCCGCACGCCCGACGATTTCGATCAGCAGTGTGGTGGGCTTTACGGCGCTGAAAAATCTGAATGACCCAACCGCCCAGCTGTCTGTCACGACGGCATTCGGTACCGGAAACAGCAGTTCGGGCTATGCCGCTCACTATCTGCTCGACTTCACCACAGGCAACACGATCACGCTGGAATATCAGGGCAAGCGGACCACCATTACGAATTCGGGTAGCACTGTTCAGCCCTACTTCAGCGACACGACGGGAAATGCAGCCTACGCTACGGCCGCAGCTGCGGCCGCAGCGAGCCTAAACGACATCTCTGATTTCTCGGACTTCCTTGGAATTGTTGGCAAGCACATTGGCAACACTGAGTCATGGGGAGCCGCCAGCTACGCGCCTTACTCGTTCTATCACCCACAGATCATTCACCTGATCGACAACGCCGCATTTCTGACCGGCGCCGCCATTGATGGCACACTCCGGCAGGTTGGTGGTACTGGGACACTCCGCAAAATCAACGACGCCGGAAGCACTGCATCCGGGGCCGTCCACGCAATCTCACTGCCAGCGAAAACCAGTTCTGGTTCGTTCCGTCTGACGCTGCCGGAAGGCACCACGGCCGCCATCGCCTACAACGCATCCGCCGCGACTGTCGAGGCACAGTTTGATTCACTGATTGGGAGTGGGACATCAGTCACGGGATCCGGCACGGAAACCTCCCCGTGGCTGGTGACGTACGCAACCTCACAGAAAACGCGACCGCTTCCCGTGCCGACCTCGGTGGCTCTGGGCGGCAATGGCACAGGCTCCGCCGGCATCTATCGGTACTCGGTCACCGCACGCACGCAGAAGGCCACAATTGCCGTGGGCCGCTCCGCAGTCTCGGGCGGATTCTACTTGGCCTTCGACGGTCAGGGGCCGATTTACGTTCCCGTGGGCACCTCTGCTGCTTCGCTTCGGACATTGCTGGCCACGCTGCCGGGAATCGGCAACGTGGATAACGTGGTAGTCACCTATTCCGCAGATTCCACCAGCTATCTGATCACATTCACCAGCGGTCTGGCCAACCAGCTGTTGCCGACGTTCTTAATCACACAGAACGCCATTGACGCATCAACGCTCAATACCGTGGCACTGGTGCAGCGAGCGACTGGGCCGCGGAACTGGGCAGACGCAACCAACTGGACTCTGGGCCGTCTGCCAGGGGCAACGGATGACGTAACAATCGACAACGCCGCTGGAGATATCCGCTACGGGCTCCGGCAGTGGGTTCCTGTGACCGTCGAAACGATCTACACGCCACTCCCAACGACCACGACCAGTTCGACCACGACCACGACGGCCGCTCCGCTCGGGGCCCTCAATCGCCTGCGGGCGATTGGCGGGCACGATTTCAGAACGGGCCAGATTGTGCGCCTGCAATCCACAGGGACGATTCCCGGTGGGTTGTCTGCCGGAACCAACTATTACGTTCTGGACGCGGACAACGAGGCGGGCACATTCCAGCTGAGTGCGACCGCGACCGGCAGTCCGATCACAATCACGAGCGCGGGGTCTGGCACGATCTACTGTGGGCTGCAGGTGACATCCTTCCGGATTGCCGCGGCCTACACCGCACAGCTGGGCCGCCCAGAACGCACCAACGTCCAGAACTCGGTCGAGTATCTGCCCCGCTATCTGTCGATTGGCGTACCGTCCGGGACTGCTGCCGAAATTGGTCTCGGCCTCGGCCGTGGATCCTCACTGATTCGCCTTGATCTGGGCATCTCCGC
>Ga0181355_1001210_pt1 | contig 11366 bp, 12 predicted proteins | sample Fa13VDMM15DN_FD_130099 | JGI IMG/M metagenome (GOLD analysis project Ga0181355, IMG submission 130099) | Freshwater viral communities from Lake Michigan, USA - Fa13.VD.MM15.D.N | ecosystem: Environmental > Aquatic > Freshwater > Lake | place: USA: Michigan | collected 2013-09-23 | reverse complement strand
TTTTACTTAGCAGTGTTTCTGCTAATGGCTTGCATATAGTGGGCCATAGGACCTCTTGCTATTGGCATTTCTTCTTCACCTTCGAAAGATTCTTCAAGAAGACCTGAGGTTTTCTTATCTACCTTAGTAGTGCCGAAGTAATTCTCTTTGATGATCTGAAGCTTTTTCTTATAGTTAGAAAGATCGTCGCACTCTACACCTTCCGTTAGCTTCTTGAACTTCTCAACCTGAGTAGCTACTAGGCTTTCTGAGATTTCGTTGAAAACTTCTTCAGTGTTCATTTCATTGATTGAAGCCGCAAGTTCGATATTTTCGTTGACAACTTCATTCAACTTTTCTTCGAGTTCTTGTACGCGAACAGATAGCTCTTCTACGACGTCAAATCTTTCGTTAGGAACGTCAATATAGTGCTCGGCAAATAGATTCTTTAGACCTTCAATAAATTCTTCTGTGATTTCTGACTTAAGTGCAGATTCGACAGCAATTTGGTTGCCTTCCATCCATTGTTCTGTAACATAGTTTAGATATTCGTCAAGTTTAGTAGCAAGACCTTCTAGATCCTGAATTGACTGCTCTTCGATTTCTTCAAGTTTTGAATTTAGAGCAGCTTCATATTCTTCTTCTAGAGCAGTAGTGATTTCAATAACGCGTTCGCTAACGGCAGCTTCGAAGATTGTACCAGCTCTTTCTTTGAATTCTTCAGAGAGATCTTCTCCCTCGAACATTACGTCGATGTGTTCTTTCATACCTGTTCCTTTAGCAGCAATAGAAGCTTTGTTCTTTGCAGAAGCATCGCCTGTTGGCTTGGTGTTGTTTTCTACATCTGTGTCTTCTACACCAGTATTATTAGGATCTGCGATTTTAACTAGAGTAAGATCACCCTGAGCTTTGCTGTTACCTAAGGCCTTAGCCCGAACGCCGGTTGGTTCTGCAGCCTTAGCAGTGCCAGTGGCGCCGCCGCCAACTTCTACATGACTTTCATCTAACTCAGCGTCTTTCATCTTTTTAATCGTTTCTGTAAGATTCATCTAGAAACTCCTTCTAAAACTTATGTTTGATATATTTATTAAAACTTATTTTTTAACCAATTCGTTGAGAAAGCTTGCGAATACGCTAAGCTTTGCTTCATCGAGATTCTTTGATGAAGTTCGTTTGATCGTTTTCTTCATCTCTTCAAGCCTTTGCGCTTTAAGAATACCGTTATCCCATACCCATTCTACATCTTCCATGATGCCACGAACGAATGCATCGGGGGCAGAAGGATCAGCCACGATATCGGCAGCTGTAGCTAGATGAAAGTCATCTTGTACTTCCATAAAGCCTTGCTTATTTTCTTTAATAGAACCCATACCGCGAGTAGATACGCCTAAAGAAGCTCCTTCATCCATAAGATTTTTCACAATATTACCCATAGGAGTATCCATGATCTTAGCACGACCATAGAAATTGTTTCCATCTTGACGAAGCTCTTTGATCATATGAGATACACGATCAAGATTGATTGATGGACTTTGAGGATGACCCAATTCTCCGTATGCACGATTTTCCTTAACAGTTTCTTTCATATAGCGTTCTGCTTCTTTCTGAAGGATAGATATCGGGTACATACGACCGTTACGATTCTGAATATTACCTTGCATGAAGATACCTTCGATAAAGTAATCTTTCTTGCCGGATTCTTTGGCTTCTGTAACGTAACGTACGTTTTCAACCTGTTCACAGATTAGTTTCATTTGATGAATCCTTGCTTATTGATCTATAGTTGGTGTTTTTTGAAATTCAATCATCAAATAACCAGTAGTGCTGTTAATTAAACCGATCGAGCAATTACCTGTTTTGTTTTTGATCAATGATGCACCATCACCTGCAAAATCTATATGACCAGAGTCTGGTAATACTAGTACAGTGTTGCCAGATTGAAAACTTACATTTGCAACACTATTGTTACCTGTGCCGCGATTGACGATCCAATAAGAATTGCCACTAATAGCTGTTGAACCCCACCAAACTTGTGTGATTGCAGCACTAGTAATAGTTTCATTGCCAAATGCAATATTACTTACAGATGAATTGCCTGCAATAACAACACAATTGTTGCCCGTTACATGAACGACCGCGGATGCACCTGATCTATTAATCATAGTAGGCATGATTAATCACCTCTCTTAGCAGACAAGTATGCTGCTAAAGCTTGTTTCATACGTTCTTTCTTAGATTTACCAGCAAACTTAGGATTTTTCGAATGAACAAAATCTGAAATATAAGCTCCTGCGCCCATTGAAGGGGTTAAAACTTCATCTACTTGAACTTCTTCTTTGCGAAGCTTCTTAAAATCTTCAGCGTCTATTTTACCATTTTTATTTGCATCAATTTTATGCTGATTGCCAACTAATGGCTTAGCTGATGGATCTTTAACTTTATAATTCTTTAGACGATCAAGCGGCTTTTCAACTTTGGAAACTTCTTCATAAACGTCATCATCTTCGCCTACATTATGTCCATGACGCGTAGCGCGTTCAATAGTCTTTACGTTTGTAGCCTTAAAGACGTCATCTTTATTGCCATTGCGATCATCTGTTTTTTGAACTACATGCTTTTTCTTGAAGCGAAGTTCATCAGTGCTCTTAGGAGCATAACCATCTTCTGTATCAGGCTTTTCTAAAGCTTTCTTTTTGGCTCTATCTAAAAGTTCAGTTAGATTAATCATCTGATTCTCCATCTTCTTCTTCTTGTTCTTCTGCCTCTTTTGTATCTAGTTCTTCGACATCGATATCCATATCATCTAATGCCTGCTGTAATTCATCTTCACTATATTCTTCGTCATCTTCAGTTTCATCAGCTGGGCCATTAAACATACGTTGAGCAACTTCTTGCTTTTTAGCAGCTAAAGCATCAATAGCGCGTTGACTCAATAGCTTATCTAAAGAAGCAGCAAAATCGATAGGCTGATTTTCATTTGCATATTTAACAAGATCAAATAGTTCTATATCATCCATACTTAATTCCTTTATTTATAATCTATTTTTTTGCTGGTTTAGCACTATTTTCTATTGCTTGCTGTTGCGCTGCCGCATCTTCAGGCGATACTATAATGCCTTGTTCAGTTTCACTTTCTATTTGTATATTGATCTCTTCAATATCTTCATCTGTTTGACGAAGTACATTTTTTCGAACCCATTCAGATGAATAGTATTTACCAACATGCACATCAATTAAATTAAGCGCATTTAGACGATCATTAAGCACTTCAAGATCTTTGAGTTCAGAATAATGATTGTCTTTAGCGAAATCAAATCTAATATTATCGCTAAGCATATTCCAATCTTCTGGAGTAACAACTTTCTTTAAGATAAGTTGTTTTTCTAAAGCTTGTAGGAATAGCTGTGAAAAGCGAGTCTGCAGGCGAGTAATCATCTTAGAGAACTTAACTTCGTCTCGTGTAATCTCAGTAGCACGACCCAAATTATATGTCTGTTCTGGCTCAATACGATTGATTGGTATGTTCAACGCTTTATATAGGTTACGCTGGAAATACTTAACGTCTTCTAATTGACCTAGATTTTGACCAGGCGGTAGAGTTTGGATTTCTGTACCTTTACCGCCTTCACGACGTGGTAGCCAGAAATCCTCTAACATGGTCATGAACTTCCGATCATCGCGTACTTCACCTGTCGCAGAGTCATAAACTACTCTGTTCTTGAATCGAGCCATAATATCACGAAGATATTGTTCAGCCTTCATCTTAGGTAAGTTACCTACATCGATATAGAATATACGACGTTCAGGTGCACGAGATATACGATAGATCAACGTAGCATCTTCAAGAGTTCTCAATTGATTTAGAGGCTTAATCGCTTTATGCAATGCACCTAAAACCAACTGATTGTTCTTATCAGTTATACCTGATGTTACATGAAGGATAGCATCTGCTGAGATCTTTACACCAGATGTACCAGTAGAAGTAGTTGCTTGAGCAATATTCTGAGCAAATCCTTTTTCATTATACATGAAGTATTCAGATTGCTTTTGCGTAACGACTATATTAGAATTCGGTATTGGCTTCTTTTTGACTTCACGCACTTTTCGAATCTTACGTGGATCCACATATCTGAATTCTTTGATACCATTTTCTGGTTTGGCATCGTCAATAATTGCATGATAGTATAATCTACCATCTACATACCAACGTCTAAACATGTCATAGCTATGTGTATGCACCTCAAATAGTTGAAGGATAAATTTAAACTCTTGAATGATAATATTCTTAATATTATCAGAAAGATCTGTTTTATCAAGATTTAGTCCTATGACGTCAACGTCAGTATCAATGATAATAGCTTCATTGACAATATCATCGATAGCTGAGTCAAGTTCTGCATGTAGAGACATCTCACGATACTTTGTAACGAGTTCAGCTTCTGTACGAGCAGATCCTTCAAGATCTACATAGGTACCATAAGCACCGCCCGCTGCCACGACCATCGCGCCATCGTCTTGAACAAGAGGAGTAAAAGACTCGTTGTTACTCTTGTCTTCGTCCTTCTTGCGTTTAAATTCGAATCCGAAAAGACTTGCCATATTAAACTATCTCACTTAAAAATGAGGGAGCGGATTCCGCTCCCCCTGATATTATTAAAGTCCGCCTGCGTTGCCAGTGATTCCACCGGAAACTTCCCAATAGTCCACTGCAAAGGTAACTTGGAATCTTTCGATTTCATTTTGTGATGCCCATGAAAGTGGAATATCACTTATAAGTGTTGGATAAATTCCGTTATACTGATATGTGCGAATAGGCACACCTGTTTTTGAATACTGAACGACCTGAGCTTGTGACTTATAAAGCAAAGGAGAAGCAGAACCAAAAGATCTGATGTTTCCTTGGAAAGTATTGATCTTATTTGACCATTCTTCCATTGCGTTACGAATCAAAAAGTCTTCATCGTTGATGATGGTTACATTCCAATCAGCATATGTACGGTCACCCGCAAGCTTGATCATTCTTCCAAAATATGGAATTTGTATCATACCAAGTTCTGCTTGTGGAATACCTGTGGCTTCACACATGAAAGGAACTTTGATATCGGCTACAGAATTTGCTGGATTCTGTATCGTTACTTGAAAGAGCGCTGGGCGCGCTCCATCAAATAACATTTGACTTTTAATTTCATTAATATTAAAGGCCATGTAAATTCTCCTCGTTAGTTAAACCTATTTATTAGAAATTTCCAACAACTTCAGCAAATTCAACACCAGTTCTAACTGCTACGAAGTTCAACTGAATGAAGTTAATGCTGCGCGCGGGTTTAACATAGATGTCTCCTATAAATTCGTTGCGATCAATAACTTCACCTGTATTATTTGTTTCATCACAAACAACCTTAAAGTCATAAATGCCGCGACGACCTTGAACGTCTCGTAGGAAAGGTTCAACTAAGTTTCTAAACTGAGCTCTTGTAAAGTCATCATTGAACTCGAATAGCGTAAACTTTGCAGCTGTTGCAATTGCCTTTTCAAGAACGATGAATAGACGACGAACGTTAATACGATCGAATGCGCTTGGTTTACCAAGGATCGTCTTATCGCCAAATAGTACTGTACCTTGACCCGGGAAAATACAGACTGGATTGACATCGCTCTTATAGAGAATATCACGATCTGCCTTACCAGGATTATAAGCAAGTTTGATAATATTCTTGATCTGACCACGATTGAAGCCAGCTGGCGAGTACCAAGGATCTCGTACGTTATCTGTACGAACAGCAAGACCAGCGATATCGCCATTTAATGGAATATAACGATATACGTCATTATATTTGTCATATTGATACTTATAACCAGAATCCATGACAGCATAAGAAGTAGATGTTAGAGCATTACGGAAACCTACGACGTCTGTGACTTCTGTCTTACCAACGTTATTTACGACGTCATCTTTGTCTGGCGAAATGAAGACTACGCAATCTTTACGCGATTCTGCAATATTGTCAATTAGATAATTTGCTAATTGTGCAGTATTTGAACCTCCACGTGATTTACCTTGAAGAATCAATGATACATCAATATCTTCGGCTGATTTGAATAAATCATATCCGCGTGTAAGATCACCGATTGCAACAGTACTTTCAGTGGCGCCATCTGAACCTGTTACAAATGATAGAGTTACTGGTTTTAAGTTTGTTGAATTAACTATATTTACAGCAGTATTACCAATAGCACCAGAACGATGATTAATCCACCAGCTATAATTTGAATTCTGATTGATTACTTCTTTATAATAAAGTGTGGCACCATCTTCTGTCTTAGCATCTGTAGCTCTTGAAAGACCCCTAAAGGTTTCAAGAATTGTGCCAGGAACACCAGTAAACTTACCATCTTCATCGGCGACTACTACATGAACTTCGTCGACAGCTGAGCTATTGCCGAATTTCTTGGTATATACAGATGTACCAGGAGCTCTATCTACTGCGTTATAATATTCCCAATTTCTTACAACTGTATTTGCATAATAATTACTTGAAAGGGTATAGTTAGAATCTAGATTGATAAGGAACGTTGTATTACCAGCATTATGTACTGCGTTTGCAGCAAGAGCAGTAATACGTAGATCTTGTGTACCAAGTTGAGTATTACCAGCTTTTAGAATGCTTCCTACAATAAATGTATTTGCTATAATCTGTTCTAGACCATATTGAGCAGAACCAGTTGCCGCGCCTGTATCCCAACTTCCGGCTGTGTTACCAATAAAGATTGTAGCTTGATTGGATCCAACAGCGAATACGATACCAGCATTTGCAATTTTAGCACTATCATTAACATTATAAGATGCGTTATTGGAAACAAACATATTCAAATTAGAACCATATGCATTTACAGAATCACATACAGAAACTTTAAGCGAATTACCAAGAGCTCCAGGATATTTTGCAGCATATAGTACATCTGTATCTGGGTTAGACAATAGATCGTAATCGTCAGAATTCTTGATAAGAATTGTATTTGCATAAGCACCAGTATTTGCTACAGCAGTAAGGACACCTGTAACTCCAGTAGTGTCAGTAGTGTTAGCAGCCCGACTTACATATAGTTTATTACCATATGCAAGAAAGTTTGCAGCTGTAAAAAATGTTTCTGGATTAGTGCTGTCTGGCTTGCCAAAACGAGCAGCAAGCTTATCTTCTGAATCTATAAGAATGGTTTTACCGATTGGACCCCAACGGAAAACGCCAGCGATCGCACCTTCTGTGGTGGATACTGCAGGAACTATAGTGGTTAAGTCAATTTCAGATACATTGACTCCAGGGCTGACTTGAAATGGCATGATTTATTCTCCCTTACTAAAACATTTAGCAGATTTATGTGTGTATACTATGTTCTATTTATTATTTTATGTTTTTTAATTAGCTAAAAATGGATCAAACTGATCAGGAGAAACATCAATCGGCTCACTGCCATATGACATATAGTCTTCGTCGACTATAAACGATAGAAGATCATTTTCCATTGCCGCTTCAACTAGAACTTTATGAACATCGTTTTCAGACATATCTTTAAAGTAAGGTTGATTAATCAACCATGAGAATAATACCAAACCCATAACAAGATCATCATTTCCATCTTCAGCTTGAAATGTATTTCTTGTGCTTACAAATCTAAACAATTCGTTAATGGTATCAAAGTCGCATAATAAAAGCTTATCGCTTTCTATCAGCGTCTTTAAATTACTGCATCCTATACGCTTTACTTGGGTAGTTGTTCTAACGCCCATTTGCGTTCTTGTTCCAAATCCTCCTGTCAATTTTTGTCCAGCTGCTATCGATTTATCGACGGTCAATATACCTTCATATTCTAAATCATAATGTAAACTATCAACAACTTGTTTTCCTATGTCGTTGATTTCTACAAGGATCAAAGCTTCGTTATAATATATGGCAATATTGCGAATGACGTCTGGAAAAACTAAAGTATGAATTGTATTATTCTTATATGTTGCAACCTGTTTGTATGGAACATATGTAATGTCGATAACTTGACATATAGAATAGTCTAATCCAGCTCCGTGAGCTACGTCAACCGTAATGATGTATTTATTATTTTTAATCGGAGCAGTATAGACTTTCAAGTCTGACCCAAAATATGAAACAGTCTTGATAGGGTAAGTGAATACTAATGTCTGCAATTTCGCTGGATCAATAAGTGTATTTGATGAACCTAAGAACTCAGTTCCATATTCTACTCTAAACTGTTGTTCAGACGTATTACGGATAGTTTGCTGTTTCCACTGTTCATCGCGCCCAGGTGTTTCTGACCAATGAACTTCAATACCCTTATAATCATTTTTACCATCTTGACTATCTGCCCATAATTTATAGAATAAATTTAAACCATTTGGGGTAGATGTTATTAAAACTTTAGAAGATGATCCAGAAGAAATTGTAGGATATACTGATGCGAAGAATTGCTCTTGTAAGTTATTTGGAACGAATGCAAACTCATCAAGATAGATCATATTATAACTTCCACCGCGAATAGCCGAAGATGATGTTGCAGACGCTAAGATCTTAGATCCATTTTCAAGTTCAATATTACCCTTGTTCCACTCAACCACACCTTGCTGTAGCCATTTAGGAAGATGTTCATAGGCAAACTGAATACGAGACAGAATTTCACGAGACTGTGCGGCTTTATGGGCAAGGATAGCTACATTATAATTTTCGTTGAAAAGAGTATGCCATAAGATTACGCCAACGATCGTAGTCGTTTTACCACACTGTCGAGGCATCTTACATATAACAAATCGATTGTCGCAAGCAGATTCAACTATACTCTGTTGATATGGATACAGTTTAAACGTAACCAAACCAAGGTCAATATTAACGATCTTTACATAGTTTTGAATAAAATATACTGGATCTTTAGCGCACTTTACATATTCTTGAATTTGTTCAGCGGTAAAGTTGATCGCTACATTGGATTTCTTGATAAGTGGATTACCAAGATAACTATCAGAAGCCATATTATTCGCCTTTCAAAAGTTTCTGAAGCTCTGCAGTAGATCCTATGAATAGATTGTTAGTAACGTTATTGTTATCAATCTTATTTTCGGCTTTTTCTATTCGCTTTTTCTTTTCAGAAAGTTCAAGCAAATCTTTATTTGAGGTCGATAAAGAATTAATCAATGTAGAAACTACTTCATAACTTCTTGGATGCTGAGATAAGTCTGCGACTTCTATCATTTTATCTAATGCTATGCTTCCTTTTTCAAGAATACTTCTTAGGTTCTTTCGAGCAAACGTATAGTCGTCATCTTCTTGAAAAAGTTCTATGGTGACTTCTTCAAACTCTGCGATGTCTAATGCGTCTGATATAATTTTATCTGATGCGTTCATGTTATCGTATCCGATATCCCATCAAAATCTATTATGTATCCATAGTTGTCATCAGCATCTATCAAAGAAATATCTACACTTGCTGATGCATTTGCAGTAGGAGAGCCATTTGCTAGTAGACCAGGAGTTGTGGTTATTCTTTCGGAGATAGGAGTTCCTACAGCTTCATCTGCTGAAGTATCACTAGGTGGAACATATAGATTAGTGTAGGCTCTCTTGATAACTCCGCTCTTTCTGACAGGTCCAAAGAGTTGAGCTTTCAGCGTAAAACCCAATGAATATACTATAGCACGACGATTTATAAAATCACCCTCATAAGTATCTTGTAAACTCGTAGTGGTTAATATAACCGGAACATCTACGTTCAAACCTAAATCAGGAATCATATTCAATGTCATAGTCCATTGCGGCGTAAAATATGGCAATATCTGTTCTACGATTCGCGCAGCATCATCAGTAGTCTTCGCCATAATATCAAGAGTTATGCCTAAATTATAAGGCACGGGTTGATATTGATACAACAATTGTGAAGTGTTCGAAGAATTTTGTTTTACATTTCTATTTAACGTATTAAGCTTGCGTTCTGGATCATATGAAATGTTGACGAGTTCAAACGCCATACGAGGAAGCACCATAGCAAATGGACGTGTTAAATCTGGATCGTCTTCTGATCTTGCTAAAAACTTTTCTTTTGGACCATATGATAATGGTACTTTTATCGTTTGAATAGTTTCATTGCTCGAATTTACGCGATTAATGTGAATATCATTAAAAAGCGTGCCAAAAGCAACTATGTACTTTCTTATAGTGCCATGATAGAATATATTAAACATCTTAATAATTTCCTTCTGAGAATGGATTTGCCTCAGAGAAATCTAATATATTATCAGCTTCCGCTTCAATCTCGGTATTATTTTCAAAGGAATCTCCGACCTGAGTAATAAAATCGAATTGTTCTTGAACTAGATCATAGCCATCTTCATCCTGAAGAACATATGAATTTTCTGTAAGCATGCGATATGCTGAAAAATCAAATGAATATGTTTGTTCTTTGATATCAATTTCTGGAATGCCAGTGTTGAGTCTTTCATTTGAGTATTCCCAAAGATCACACACCAAATCAAACGTCTGTAAGGAACCTAATTGATAGAATATAGCTTCATGTTCAACAAATTTAATTATAAAGATCTTTTTATTTAATGGTAAATATATGAGATCTCCTTCACGAGGTCTTGCATAACTTTCAATGTTTCCTATCTCATCAAAAAAAGTTCTACGAGCTATCGTAATAGTTATCTGATCTCTGATCTGAAGATTAAACTTAGATAAGAAATCGCCTTCTCCTTGGAATCCAGAAATGTCTTTGATGTATATATCGATAAAATACGATTGATTATATTCAGATACGCTATCTTCACCGTAAATCTCGTCTTTGTTTTTCAATACTCTTGGAATATAATATACGTCATGTCCATATATTTTTATGGATTCGATGATAAGATCCTCAATCAAGTTCTGTTCCATAGAACTTGTGAAGTTATTGAAGAAGACGCTGGTGGACATTAAAGTTTTCCTCTAATCCATTCTGGACCAGGACATTCGGCTTTTCTTGTATTCTTCAATCCGTTATTCCACCAAAAGGTATTTTTTACAGGAGAAGGTCTGCCAATTAAACTTTGGCTTATCTTTTTTCCTACGCTCTCTCTATGTCCAGGGTTTTGCCAAAGCTGTTTTGTTTTTTCTGCCATTTTTTTACAGTATTCTTCTGATCCAAATTTATCTCTTTGTTTTCTGTTAGGAAACTTTTCAGCCATCGTCTTTTTCATGGACTCAGATCTTTTTGCTCTTACTTCTACATCAGAAGAACGGCAGTCTCTCGTCTTTAAGCCTTCTTTAAAATTATGTTTTATTTCAGGTTTTTGCATAGCTTCTTTTGTTTTGAGAGATATTTTTTCTTGAATAGTTTTAACATTTTCTGGA
>Ga0181355_1001208_pt1 | contig 11382 bp, 10 predicted proteins | sample Fa13VDMM15DN_FD_130099 | JGI IMG/M metagenome (GOLD analysis project Ga0181355, IMG submission 130099) | Freshwater viral communities from Lake Michigan, USA - Fa13.VD.MM15.D.N | ecosystem: Environmental > Aquatic > Freshwater > Lake | place: USA: Michigan | collected 2013-09-23 | reverse complement strand
TCAGTATCAAACATATTTATCAACGAAGGAAGCAGCATGAGTCAGCGCATATATCTAGTCGGATCAAACGATCCATCCATAAAAAACAGATTGGTTAAGGCCAACGCACCCAGTCAGGCTATTGCCCATGTGGCAAAGCAGATCCTAAGTGTCAAGGTTGCATCTCAAGATGATCTTGTAAATGCTCTTACACAAGGGGCTACTGTAGAAACTATCAAGGAGCAAGAATGAACAGAATAATTATTGACGTATCAAAGGGTGAGCTTGACTTTATGCGTGAGGCACTGGAGACCAAGCACATCAACATGATGAGCTACCTTAATATGTGCGAGAGCGAACCAACACGGCCTAATTGGAATGAGCCACCAGACCTTAGCGAAGAAGAGTTTTTGGCTCAGGTAGAGGCTATCAAGGAAGAGGAAAAGATATTTAAATACAAGCCCAAGAAGAAAGCGCCTTACGGCTACAAGAAAGACGGCACACCTAAAGCAAAACCCGGAAGAAAAGCATGACTGTATATCGCAAACTACAAGCCGCAAGGCATGAGCTAGTTAACTCTGGCATCAAGAAGACTGGCCACAACAAGTTTGGCGGTTGGTACTATTACGAGCTGGGTGACTTCATTCCAACAGTTCACAAGATCTTTGACGCAGTTGGTCTGTGCGGCGTGGTTACCTTTGGCGAAATGGCCATGCTCACCGTATACGACACAGATGATGGATCTTCAGTCCAGTTCTTCTCTCCTATCGTCTATGCCGAGAACAGCAAAGGTCAGGCCATTCAAGTGCTGGGCAGCACCCATACGTATCTTCGGAGATACCTCTGGTTACTGGCGATGGAGATCACAGAAAGCGATCAGATTGATTCTCAGCAACAAGAAGAAAAGCCCGTCAAGATCGAGAAGCCTAAGCCAGCCGCTAAACCGCCCGCAGTTATTGAGGGTAAGAGCGACGGCAGTAAGGATGATGGTGAGTGGTTCATGCGTATAACCGCAGAGGATGGTTGCACTATGGATCAGTGGATCAAAGCCGTAGAAGACGCCGCTGAGATTGCGCTGGGGCAAGCAGCCAGCAAGAAGGATGTGACCACGATCTTCACAAAGAACCGCGTTATTTTTGACAGGCTCAAAGCTGATGCACCAGATGCATACGAAGCCCTCATGGGTAAATTTAAAACCGCCAAAGAATCATTCAAGGAGTAATCATGGCAACAGAATATCCAAACAGTGGCAAGCTATCCCACAACAAATACAAAGAGCAAGGCGACAAGAAGCCCGACATGCAAGGCGAGATCACCATGCAGCGCTCAGCCCTCAAGGGTTTATTGGAAGAGCATGATGGTGATGACATTGTCATCAAGCTGTCTGCTTGGCAGATGAGTGGCCAGTTCGGTCCTTGGATGCGTTTGTCTTGGAACAACTACAAGAAGCCAGAGGGAAGCAATCCTTATGCAGCCAGACCACCAGCAGCACCAGCGCCCAAGCCAGCACCTGACGAGGATGTGCCCTTCTGATGCAAACATCTCACTTTGAGGCTAAGAAGATAGCCATGAAGCAAGATAGGACGGGGTATGTTCTTACCCTGTCAGTGCATCCTGACGACATCTGCGAAGACATCATGCGTGACTTCGTGGGTGCGCGGTATCAAGTGGTAATGGTTCGGCTTGCTGATGACGGAAAGCCTATGGATAGGGAGCAGGAGTACCCATCCAAAGATATTGTCCGTCTGGCCGGCATCCTATGTAAAGACCCGTTCTTTCACAAGTTCCTGATAGAGAAAGGACAAATCAACGACCCGTCAGAAGAAGCGGCAACAGACTGGCTAAGGGGCGAACTACTCATAAGCTCACGTTCTGAGCTTAAAGAAAACAAACAAGCAGCACAACAATTTAAATTCATACATCAGGAGTTCCAACAATGGAAGACAACCACCTAATCCCTTACTCAGTCCATTTAAGGAAAGACATCCACGCCAAGCTAAAAGAAGCTGCTGGCGACCGCAAAGCATCTGGCCTAGTCCGTGATGCCATTACCTTAATCATTGAGGGCGACACCCAGTTTGACGGCGGCTACAAGAAAGGATTGCGAGATGCGATGGACATCATTAACAAGAATGACAAAGCGTCTAACATAGCCTTCAACGGGGAGACAGTAGCAGAAGGTCTAATTGTTCAGATCGAAAAGCTAATCCCCAAGGAGAAACCAAATGGCAAGAAAAAAAGCTGAAGGTATAGAACTACTGCGACCTAAACAAGAAACAGTAGAACTACAAGATATGACCTTGACAGACTTCTTTGCCGCCTTTGCCATGCTGGGATCATCAACCATGAACCACCCAGAAGACTTGGCCAAAGAAGCCTACGACAAAGCAGAAGCAATGATTAAAGAACGGGAGATAAGAACATGAGCGAGATCAGAGATATACCAGCATTTCCAACAGCACAATATGCCGATGGAGTACGCCCATCTGGGTTTGATAACGGCATGACCCTGCGCGATTACTTCGCAAGAGGCGCAATACAAGGCTTGCTGAATAACGGGATGCATCCAAACATGTATCAGCTTGCACGAGACGCCTATGCCATAGCGGATGCGCTGCTAGTAATTCGGGCAGAGGATGAATAACTCACCGACCGCCAAGGAACGAAAGCACCTATTGCGGGTGAAGGAACTTCCCTGTTCGGTCTGTGATGCGGCTGGCCCCAGTGACGCCCATCATGTCAAACAACACCGCCAATATACGTGCGTGGCACTGTGCAAAGACTGCCACCAAGGGTCGGTTATGGGGTGGCACGGACAGAAAAGAATGTGGTCTCTCAAGAAAATGGATGAGATCGACGCATTAAATATAACTATTGCACGTTTGCTTGAAAGTTAATACTTTTAGCGAAAAGCAACATAAACGTTTAGGTTGCTTTGGGTTTTTACATCATTCCAAACGCTCTGAGTTGCTTAACATCTATGCCTTTTAGCATCTCTCTTTCGGCGTTTCTCAGATCATCCAAGATAACTTTCTTCTCATCCGCTGGCATCTCTGCATTAGTAATGTAGGAGATGCTCTTGCGAATCTTTGAAAGATCTTCAGAGATTTTGTTGGTTGCTTTCTGTAATCCAAGGCGAGCAACGTTTTCTTCTTTAGTTAAGAACTCTGGAATGTCCTGTGGGCTACGGTTCTTCAAATCATTGAAGGTATTGACAGACTTATCGACCTCTTCTTTGAGGGCGTAGAAGTCACGCTTGAGTCCGCTTTCATACTGCTTAGACACAAAGCCGCTCATACCGGGAAGGGTAGCCACTGCATCCCGCATTGATACGGATGGGCGTGGGGCATCAGGGTTGTTATCCATCATGGCGCTAGTCATGTATAGCGTCAAGCCACCAACAGATCCAAGCATTCCACGAATCAAATGATCCACAGCAATAGGAGATATCAAACCAGAGCTGCCAATAAACTTACCCAGCTCTGATGTTGAATCTGTAAACTGGCGTTCAGTCTCTAGCTTCTTTTGGTAAGTACCAATCAATGGGCGGCCTTGGAAAAAGTCTCGATTGATGGCAACTTCAATGATTGGCTTAATAGCTTGCGGAACTGCTGTAGGACTAAGTAAAGAGTTAGCCAGAGAATTGGTCATAGATTCGCGGAACTTGCGGCCATCCTCATAACCTTTGTCGGTCATTAGCAGATACATATGTTCTGTAATGATCTTTGGCATAGTAAAGAAGTCAGAACGCAAAGGAATGCTCATGCCACCAGTTCCGGGGATCATCAACAAGCGATCACGTTGTACGGCTGGCTTATTTAGATAGTCATCATCATCGCCATTTAATATGGAATACAACAAAGACATTGTCATCACCGAAGCAGTGGTAGCTGTAAATGTTTGCAGTGCGTTAACGCGATCTTGCGGAGATGTGCCTCGACCAGTTATGGTCTTATAGGCCACATTCTGAGCGGCAAGGTATGCGTTAAAGAACGGAATTAGTTGACTGGCTAGAGCCAATGTCTTACTGCTACCCTTACGGCGGACGTTGAAGACTTCAAAAGATTTCTCAAACGCTTCTGCCTTGCTCAAGCCCTGTGATTCGGCGGCTTCAAATACGGCCTGACGAACAGCGTTATCAGCAGCCATAGCAATATGGTTTAGACCATACTTCAGCTTACCCAAGAATCCGGGCGGCGCTCTAAGGCCAGAGAATATTTCGGCATCCTCACGCACCATAGCAGAAGTAAAGTCACGCACACCCACGGCGCCAACATTCTTTAGCTCTTCATGGGATCTACTCTTACCGCGTAGCGTTTGAATAAATTCTTTGACCGCGAGGAATGGGATACGCAGCGCATACTGTGGCTTTAAACCAGAGGAGAACATGGCGGCAAACGAGTCTTGCGGCACCTGTGCCACGGAGAATAGTGGATACATCACCACAGACTGACGCAGCACGTTAGATAGAGTTGATGCCCACTTCCATGATGGAATGACAACAGCCTCTAGACCATTAAATGCTTCCATGAACATAGGGTCAGCCATGTCATAGAACTCTTCCTTGCCGTCACGCCAAATGCGGGTTACGTTAGCACCGTCTTTTAAGCTTTCAACTTGCTTTGCCGCACCGACAGACACGGCAGTATCAGCCAAGGCAATAGCAGAACGATTACGAACCGCGCGGTTGATGGAGTATTGAACCCAGCGAACTTGGTTATCAAAGATGTCGTTAACTGGTTTGTCAGATCCTTTGAGCTTGCGCTCCTTGGCCTGCACTTTTAAACCACGGATAAACTCTTTTGGACCTTGGCCATTTTCTAATTGCTCTTCACGGTAGAACGGCACATAGTCTGCATTACTTAATAGGAACTCAGCATCGGATTCACTCCACAGACCGCTATCAACCATAGCCTTCGATGCGTTATCACGTATCTCATTCCATGTTTTAACAACTTCATTTAATTCTGGATGGAGCTTAAAGAACTTTATGCCGTCAGCAATTTGCTGTTCGTTTAGATGGATATATTTAAATTCACTTTTCATGCGCTGAGCTTTTTCGCTCAAGGCACTAGAAGCAACTGGAGAAGATGCGCGCTTAGAGGCGGCCTCTGCTTGTACGGTTGCTATCTTTGCAGCCAGCTCTTCATTAAATTTAATCAGTGATTGGGTACGCTTAGCCTCAAATGCGGCATGTGCAATCACCTCTATCTGTGGCTTGGTCAATCCATTTTTTTCAGCAATAGCATCTAACTGCTTAGACAGCGTAACAAAGTTGGCTTCTTTGTCTACGCCCACCCACTTATGCAGGTTTTCGTCATAAGTGATACCACCTTTTTGCAGGAACAGGCTGGCCACCGCATCAGAGTGAACAGTCTGGCTCAGGCTAGTGTTAAGCAGCAGTCCAATCTTTTCCTCTTGGCCTATGCTAGAGGCCATAACTTGACGGCGGATAGCATTGTTTAATGCGGCATCATTAGAGAATACATAGGTTTCAATCTTGTCGCGGAAACGCTGGAATGAAGTACGAGCTGCTTCTGCCGTGGCTGTTGGGTTATCACGGGCGTTGTTCCACGACTCACGGGCTTGAGCTATCAGGCCGGGATCCGGCTCTCCAACATCACGACCCATGCTGGCCAAGTTCTGTAACGATGCTTGGCCGTTAGCAGTAGGAGTCGGTCCTTTTTTCTTGCCAAATGATGGAAGCTGCATAGCATCAATCATTTCGCTTTCTGGGGAATACGTACCTTTATTTCCTATAGCCGATTTAATTTGTTTTGGATCAAAAACAACATAGTTGTTCTCTCCAAATTCATTAACAAAATATCCATCAAACCCAGCCTGCTCAATAAAGTCAGCATATCTTTCTAAAAGTTGCCAATCTAATTTAGAAGCGCCTTCTTTAAAGGCTGCCACATCTTTTTTATCTTCAAGCTGAGAAACAACCTTTGCAACATTGGCTCTGTTTGATGCGTCAAATGGTTTTTCCATCCGCAAATAAACAGGCATTACATTTGCATTTTCTGTTAATGCCTCATCTCCTGTATATAACATGCTGTTCGCTGCAAATTTACTTGCAACTAAAGGATCTTTAGAAAAGAAAATGCCTTCTCTAGTTTTTTTAAACTCGTTGAAATTGCCTCTTGTTCCGTGGTAAACCACTAAAGGCTTACCGTTTTCATCTACCACTTTGCTCTTACCAAACCAACGCCGGAAAGCAGGGAGGCGCGGTTCAACAAAGTCAACTTCGCCTTTGTCAGATTTCACAACGCGAGGTTGTTTAGTCTGAGCTAATCTGTCAACCAAGTTCATAACTTCGGTTAACGCATTGGTGTTCTTGATACCAAGCAAGTCAGCAATCAAGCGAGTGAACTCTGTCCACGCGCTGCGACGACCGCCATACTCAATTTGCATTAGTTCATATTGAAACGCTGGGTTAGTCATTGCCTCAGCAGTGAACTCACGCTCATTGGTTAAGCCGTAATAGTTCTTGCCTTGGCGATGCAGTTCTTTTTTAACGTGCTTATATAGCTTGACGATCTTTTCGGCAATAGGCTTCTGACGATCCGTCGGGTAGCGTTGCGCCTTAGAGATCAAAGCGTGCAATGTTTCGTGGGCATTTGTATGCTCATCACCAGCCGATGATTTAGTCATCTGGATTGAGTCATCGTTATAACGATAGACGCCAAGCACACCCGGTCCTAGGTTTCCGGGTTTACGTAGTTTGATCTTAGATGAAATGCCGCGAGCCAACTCACCAATGCGTTTGATTGCTGGGTTTTTACTGGCAACTAAATGATCTGCCAATGCAGCAAAGTTACCTTGCTCGTTAGCAGAGCGAACTTCAGCCCTGTCAGAAACAATAGGCATACGCGCTTGAAACTCTGCCAAAGTTTTGGGAGCTTCATTTACTGTAACTGGTGGCTCTACTTCTGGTGTTTCAGCGGGTGTTTCAGTTGGAGTCTCTACGGGAGGCTCTATAGATTTTTTAGGAACGTCACTAAAAGGTGGAAGGAACCGTTCTCCGCGTGGCTTGTATGTTGGTGAAGACACAATTCCGGGTTCACCATTCTCCAAATATGTAAGCGGCAAAGGTTGGCCAGCTTTCTGTTCGGCGTCAATAGCGTCTTGGATATCTTCGCGTGTAACGATGCCGGCCTCAAAGTCTCTAACCAAACGTGTAGACGCAGGCGTATTTGTACGGCGTGCAATATCTATGTACGCATTTATTGGATCAATAACTGGCTGTGTCTCAGGACGATCAATAGCTGTAGCGGGAAGATTGGGCGTCAGCTTTGTAGGCTTGTCTTGAGACTGAATAATAAACTTACCTTCAGCAGTTGGATGCGGAGCGATGGCAAGACTAGCTGGGTCACCACCCCTGTTCTTCAGCATGTTCTGCATGACAAGCAAACGGTTCTTAGCTAACCGCTCATTCATTGGGCGCTCATCAACTGTCTGTGTGCGTGGTGCTTCTTCTGCCGCTTTGGCAGGAGGCTGAACTCCGGGAGTCTTAGATGATGCGCCGGTAGGTAAACCAGCCGCTAAACGCCGACGATCAATTTCTTCTTGCTTGGCTTCTAGCTCTGCCTGTGGCGTAGCCTTTGGCATCTGTGTCTCATTCAAGCTAGGCTTGCTGATATCAGGACGCTCAGTGGCGGGAGGAACTATTGGTTGTATTCCTTCACGGGCAGCACGCGCCTCGTTTGCGGCAACATCATCATCTACTTTCTTTTGTAGATTAACAATGCGCTGACGGCCAGCCTCTTCCATAGACAGTGGCGTGATATCTGGGGCGGTTCTATTGACACCAGTAGTCTCTTCAATTGTTTTTTGTAAACCAGTATCAGGTGGAGTAGTCGTATCAAAAGGTATGATAGGCGCTTCTGGCTGGGCAGGAAGAGCTGTTGGAGGTGGAGGTGGGGGTGGAGTTGTAGATGTGCGGCCTTTGCGACCAAGAGCCAAGTCAACTATCAAACTGGTTAATGCGCCAACGCCAGCACCATAAGCACCTTCTTCGCCTGAGCCAGCAAGCACATCTTGCTTAGGATCGTAAACACCTTTGGCAATCAGGTTCTGTGCAATCTTCTGCGCTGCTTCGGTAGCGCCTTCAACGCCGCCACGGGCTAGTGCATTACCAATAAGACCTTTAAACAAAGTAATTTGCGGGGCCAACAAGTCAAGCAAACCAGTAGGTGCGCCAAGCTGTGTAGCGGTACGACGCTCTTCTTGTGTTGCGCCTTTTTCTTCTGCCGCTTGACGGGCTTCACCAGCACCAGCAGAAACACCCAAGCCAGTACCAACAGCGCGGCCTAGTAATCCAGCAGGGCCAAGCGCAAAGAATGGAACAGTAGAACCAACACCAGATAGAAGCTTACTGGGAATTGATTCCCCAACCTCTTGGCTAGACGGGGCTAAATATTGTTTTGCAGGTTCAGCAAGTCCTGCTATGCCTTTGCGTGCAGCTTTTTCATATTCTTCTGGCAGCAATGCAGATGCGCCAATGGCAGATGTTTCTAAAAGACCGGTAGCACCACGGCCAATAGCTTTTGGAGCATCTTTTAAATAGTCGCTGATCTTAGGCTCAGCAGGAGCCATCAATCTTTTTACAGTATTCTGAATGACCTTTGGATCTGTGCCATCGGGAAACTCAAGGATTCTGCCATCTGCCAGTTCCGCTTCAATAGCCATGTCAGTTCCTTATTTAATTGCGTTCCCTTGAGCGTCAAATTTTAATCTAGTCCCGCCGCCAGAAGTTGCTCCACTCATATCTACATCAGGATAATAATTCCAAACTTTATTATGCAGTTCTTTGTATAGTTTATCTTGATTGATCTTCTTTTCCATATTTTCAAGGAAAGCTTTCTTTTCTTTTGGGTTATACATACCCTCAGCTATTTTTAAATCGTTCTTAGATAGCGTATCGTAACGATGTGTAAGAGCAGATTGTGCATTTTGTTTTATGCGCTCTGCCAATGCCGCGTCTTTTTCTGCGCCTGTTTGAGCTAGTCTTTCTCTGTTATATCCCATCTGGTCTTTTTGCAAATCTCTGCGTAGTTGCATCATTGCATCTGCTTGCTCTCTGCTTCCGCCGTATCTGTACGCACCTAGACGGCCAGACAAAATAGCGTTCTCTTCTGCCACACGGCGGGTTGCGGAATCTCCATATGTCTTGATGCCAGCTTGCGCGCCTTGGCCAATGTTTGCAGCAGCAAATGGGGATGTTCCACCCATCATGCCCAGACCGGCAGATAACAGAGCCATATAGTTATCTATATCTCGCTGTTTACCAAGACCGGTTTCGCGTTTGCTTAATAGTTCTTCAAGGCCAGAAGCAGGGTTAGCTTTTGCTGTAGTTTCTGGTTCTGTTACAGCAGCGGCGGCAGCTTGAGATAAACCAAAGTTTTGTCCACCGCCTCCACCGCCAGCGTCTATGTTGTCAGGCGATGTATCGGGAGTACGCGCTACTACTGGGGCTGCTTGAGTTTCTCTTTCTTTCATATAACGATCTGTCGCAGCATCAAACTGAGAAAAGTCATATGGTTTTGCTGGAGCACGGGTTACCGGAGTAGAAGTTACCGGAGGAGTTACCACTGGTTGCGCGCTCATAGCCTTTACCATTGGGTTAGCCTGTGGTGGTTGAGTACCCAAAGCTCCACGGTATTGACCAAATGCGGCCTGATCCATACCAGAAGTACTCATCAAGTTTTCATAACCTTTTTGCAAGGCGTTCATACGGTCGCGTGCAGCGTTGTACTTTTCTCCCAAACTAGGATCAGCTTGGAGCTGTCGTTGCCCCGGCATTTTCATGCCTTTAAGATAAGCACGGGATTCATCCAATTCACGACCAAGAATATCAATCTGATTCATGGTGTTTGGATCTGCCATTGGCCCACTTACAATGCCACGGTTTTGGAAATGGATAGCACCACCACCAGCCAAACCAGCAATACCGCCTTGAGCCATATCTTTAATATAGCCACGGGTTTCCTGTGGAAGTTTAGATATATCAGCACCAGCGGCTAACCACTTATCTGTACTTCCGGGACCCATGTTATAGGCAATAGCAGCCAATTTTGGATCACGATACCTGTTTAACAATACTTGGGCATATTGCTCTCCAACACGACGCAGTTCATCTGGATCATTGCCGCGAGCTGGAGCAATACCAAATCCGGGATCACGGGCGGTAGCAGGCATAACTTGCATCTCACCCAAAGCACCCTTGCTAGACGTAAGAAGATTACCTTCCTTGTCATAGCGGCGGCCACGGCTTTCTTTGTGAAGAATATGTTTAAGCAACTTAGAAGAAGTGTCATCACCAACTTGCACTTTTTCTTCTCTAGCTTCTATAGATTTATCAGATGGAGAAACTCTTATTTCTCTTAAAGTCTCAATTCCGGGGGCTGATTTAGGAGGAGAATACATTTCTTGATTAGCCATTAGCTGATCCATTAGATCTTCGCCTTGTCTCATGGCCTCAGCTTGTGCATCATCTTCTGGATCGTATTCATCATCATCAATCAAATCGCCGCCAGCATAGGACAGAATGCCACCATGAGCATACTCTTGTGGCATATTAGATGGCAGAGCATCTACGCCCTCAGTAGCCATAGCCTGCTGTAAAACCTGTTGAGCAATAGGAGGAGCTTTGGGCTGCATGGCTGCTGCACCTTGCTGCTCTTTCATTTTCTGTTGGATAAGGGGAATCCCTATGAAAGACGGAACAGTTCCATCTTGTACAGCTTTGGTTAACTGCTGAATGCTTAGCTTCTCAGCCATGCCCATGCGGGCGTTCATACTGGTTATAGACATTACTGTGTTACTCCCTTATTCATGGTGTTGTACAGACCTAAGCCCGCAATACCAGCAGTGCCAAGGCCAGCCAACTGAGAAACACCACTAGGTGCGGCTTGATAGCCCTGCACGGTTTGAGTCTGTAATGGCAAACCCCTAAGCATAGAGTTCATAAACGCAAGCTGTTGCTGTGGATACTGCTGAGCCGTAGCGTAGTTTTGAATGCCTTGGTTAATGATGCCTTGTTGCTGAGCCTGTTGCTGTGCGCCAAACTGATTTTGTAAACCAATAGCGCCTTGCTCTTGACCAAACTGAGTCTGACCCAACTGACCCAAAGTGCCAGCGGCTTGGTTTGCCATGCCCAAACCAGCAAGTTGACTCTGCGTTCCTTGGTTGTATTGATTCTGTGCCTGACCAAATGCTTGGTTGTAGCCTTGACCAAGAATGTTTTGCAAACCCATGTTGCGGTTACGCTCATTTTCAGCCGCCATGATCGCTTCACGCGAACCACCAAATGCACCTGCCTGAGTAGCCTGACTGCGGGCTTGGTTGCCAGAAATGTCGTACTGACGATTAGCCTCTGCTAACTGTGGAGCTAAAGCCATT
>Ga0181355_1001207_pt1 | contig 11383 bp, 13 predicted proteins | sample Fa13VDMM15DN_FD_130099 | JGI IMG/M metagenome (GOLD analysis project Ga0181355, IMG submission 130099) | Freshwater viral communities from Lake Michigan, USA - Fa13.VD.MM15.D.N | ecosystem: Environmental > Aquatic > Freshwater > Lake | place: USA: Michigan | collected 2013-09-23 | reverse complement strand
GGGTCGTGTCAGCTTAACGAAGGCGTGAAGCTGGTAGCCAAGGGCCGAGGTGGGCGCATCAAATCGTGGCGCTGCCAAGGATGTTTAAACAAAAACAAACCTAGCTGGATCACAGGAAAATGAATACAGCCCCAGACGGCAAAGAAGAAAGCGCGTTACGCGCCGGGACTAGAAGGTATTGGGAGGAAGTGCGTAGCGGTCTTCGTAAACCCCCAAGGGTGATAGCAAAAGAGAACCGAGAAAAGGCGCAACTAGAGTTCTACGAATTAGTCAGGAAGCAGAAAGAAGCGGAGGATAGACTAGCCAATCAGCATGAGGTTTTGAACTTAAAGTCGGAAGCATTGACAGGGCGTGTTTTAGCCAGCAAGCAGTCTATTCTTGCTGCATCCCAACCGTTTACACCTGTCACTGGGGTGTACTTTTTAGTGCAGGGGAACGTGATTGCGTACATCGGGCAGTCTGTCTCCATTCAAGCCCGTATACGAACTCACCAAACAGATGCAAAGGTACTGTTTGATGCAGTAGCGTATGTGCCCTGTGTACAAGAAGACTTGGACATTTTAGAAAGTTTGTATATTCATATGTTCCAGCCACCTTGTAATGGGGGCGCAACTGGTGGAGGTAAGGCCGCACCTTTTTCTATGACACAGATAGCGGAACTCGCTCTTTCTTCTAAGGGTAAATTAACGAAATGATGCTAACCAACAACAAAGAACTGAAGAAGATCCTGAAGGACGCAGAGGAGCAGGGGTGGGCCTTCAGCAAGGGTCGAGGAAGCCATATCAAGGGTAAGCACCCGACAGGCAAGACCACCACCATCAGCGTATCTCCTAGCGACCACCGTGTCTTGATGAACATACAAAAGGATTTACGCACATGACCCCAGAAGGTAAGGTCAAAAAGAAAGTCAAGGCTGCGCTCTCTACACTTGGCGCGTACTATGCGATGCCGGTAACGGGCGGGTACGGGACTTCTGGTGCGCCGGATTTCCTAGTGTGCTGGCGTGGGATGTTCTTTGGGATTGAGTGCAAAGCTGGGAACAAAACCCCTACCGCCCTACAAGAGCGGAATATGTGTGCTATACAAAACGCGGGTGGGAAGGTGGCTGTTATTAACGAACTTAACGTCGATACATTTACCGAATGGATGGTAGGCAATGAACCTGATAACGGTTGACTTTGAAACGCACTACAGCAAGACATACAGCCTCACCAAGCTGACAACTGAGGAGTATGTACGAGACCCGCAGTTTGAAGTTATCGGTGTTGCAGTCAAGGTGAATGACGCTGAGACGGGGTGGGCGAGTGGTACGCACGAACAGATAGCTACGTGGTTGCGGCAGTTCCCGTGGGATGAGTCTATTGCGCTAGCGCATAACGCCATGTTCGATGGGTCTATATTGAACTGGCGCTACGATATCAAGCCGAAGTTCTGGGTGGATACACTGTGCATGGGACGCGCCCTACATGGGGTTGAGGTGAGTGGTTCCCTTGCGGCGCTAGTTGAACGCTATGGGATCGGGGAGAAAGGCACAGAGGTCAACAACGCACTAGGCAAGCGCCGTGAGGATTTCACCCCGGAGGAACTTAGTCGGTATGGAGACTACTGTATCAACGATGTGGAGCTTACTTACAAGCTGTTTGATTGTATGGTAAAGGCTGGGTTCCCTCGGCCAGAGATGAAATTGATAGACGTTACAACCCGTATGTTTACTGAGCCTGTCCTAGGGCTTAACCTGCCATTGCTAGAGCAGCACCTTGAAGATGTGCGGGATCGCAAAGCCACGTTACTTGCAACTTGCCAGCTAGATGACAACGGGGTGTTGATGTCTAACCCCAAGTTTGCGGAACTCCTCAAGTCGTTTGGAGTAGAGCCTCCAGTCAAGATAAGCCTGACTACAGGTAAGGAGACATGGGCGTTTGCCAAGAGCGACGAGGGGTTGAAGGCGTTAATGGAGCACCCCGATGACCGGATACAGGCACTTGTCGCAGCCAGAATTGGGGCCAAATCCACGCTGGAAGAAACTCGGACAGAACGGTTTATTGGAATTGCCAAGCGCGGCTTGATGCCAGTACCCCTGAAATACTACGCAGCCCACACCGGACGTTGGGGGGGCTTGGATAGTTTGAATCTGCAGAACCTGCCGAGCCGTGGGGCTAACGCAGGGAGATTGAAGACCTCCATTACTGCGCCCCCAGACAGCGTGATTATTGATTGCGATTCCGCCCAGATTGAGGCACGGGTGCTAGCGTGGTTGGCAGGACAGCAGGATGTAGTCGCAGCTTTTGCTAACAAGGAGGACGTATACAAGAAGATGGCTTCCAAGATATATGGCAAGGTAGAAGCTGACATCAGTACAAGTGAGCGGTTCATAGGCAAGACGACAGTTCTGGGTGCTGGATACGGCATGGGTGCGCCCAAGTTCAAGGATCAGTTGAAGACGTTTGGAGTAGACGCTCCGCTAGAGGAGAGCCGCCGCATTATTGCCGCGTACCGAGAGGTTAACTGGGCAGTGGTGGGGCTGTGGAAACAAGCCCAGATAGTACTTACCGCGCTATCACAGCGTTCGTTGACACAGTTTGGTAAAGAGGGGGTGTTGGCGCTGGTTCCCGACGAGCAAGCTATCCGGCTACCTAACGGTCTGTTGCTCCGCTATGAAGGGCTGGCCCCGGAACAGGGGGAGAAAGGAGTACAGTACACATACAAGACGCGGCGTGGCCGGGTTAAGATTTATGGTGGCAAGGTAGTAGAGAACGTAGTACAGGCACTTGCGCGTATTGTGGTTGGAGAGCAGATGCTGCGCATAGCCAAGAAGTACCGCCCCGTGCTTACTGTGCACGATGCAGTGGCGTGTGTGGCGCGGGAGGAGGAGGCTGCGGAGGCCCGTGCTTACGTAGAAGAGTGTATGCGCTGGGTGCCCGAGTGGGCGGAGGGGTTGCCAGTAAACTGCGAGTCTGGGATGGGGGCGAATTATGGAGAATGTTGATCCGCATCCAGAAGACAAGTCGGCGTGGGTAAAACTTGGGGGGAATGCAGAAACATTTTTTGTACAGAGGATGTTTTCTGAGGGGCTGTCGGTAATGAAAAACCCAGCTAAGATAGAAAACCCCTACACGCATGATCTGCTCATAACTTTACCCGCTGATTTAAAGACAATAAGAACCCCGTTTCGCACCGCTTCCAGATACGGTTTTGACCCAGACTACGCAATAACGATTAACGATAAAGATGTAAAAAGATACCTTGATAAATACCCGCATATAGTTTTGGTTTTAGATATCCAATACCCTAACTATCAAGGGATTCATATAGCCCCCATAGAAAGAATTAGGATAGCAATTAAAACCGAAAGAGCTAAACTGCATGAATATATAAACAGGGTTGGTGACTCTATGGGTAACGCCAAATCAAGTTGGGTGTTTGATTGCCGTTGGTTCCAAAAATTAAATAAATGACACTACCCGCACAATCTTATAGCAGCCTCAAACTTTACGACCAGTGTGCGCGTAAGTATTTTCATTTGCGGGTTGCCAAGGATGTGAAGGAGCCTACGTCCCAAGCGATGTCATACGGCACGGATATGCACCAAGCAGCCGAAGACTATATGCGGGACGGCACCCCCCTCCCCTCACACTTCAAGTATGTGCAACCAATGCTGGACAAGCTGCAGCAGTTCCCCGGTGAGCGGTTGTGCGAATTCAAACTTGGGCTTACTGAGAAGCTGGAGCCGTGTGAGTTTGATGCACCCGATGTGTGGTTTCGTGGGATTATTGATCTGGCTATCCTGAACCATAAAACCGGGGAGGCCCGTATCGTAGACTACAAGACGGGTAAGTCCGCTAAGTACGCAGATACCGGGCAGCTAGAACTTATGGCGCTAGGAGTGTTTAAGCATTTCCCGACTATAACCAGCGTCAAGGCCGGGTTGCTATTTGTAGTGTGTAACGCTTTCGTCAAGGCCAAATACGATGCTACGATGCAATCCGTTCTATGGGCTAAGTGGTTGCAGCAGTATGCAAAGATTGAATCATCGTACAAGAACGATGTATGGAACCCAAACCCAAGCGGGTTATGCCGCAGACATTGCGCGGCGGTGACCTGCCCACATAACGGTGCAAACCACTAGGAGTTAATATGCCGTACACCAAAACCCCCCGCCCCTATGAACATGAGTACACAAAACAAGTAGAGCGCGGCGAACACGAAAACCGGATGGAGCGACAACGTGCCCGTCGAAAAATGGACGCGAAAGGCGTTGACAGGACAGGCAAAGACATAGATCATAAAGTCATGTTGAGCAAGGGTGGTAAGAACGCAGATGGTGTGCGGCTGGTGGCACCAAGCGTTAACCGCAGCAGGAATGGGCAGTCCGCAAAAAAGAAGTAGGTAGTCGGTGTTAAGTAGTAGGTAGAGCAAAACAGAAGGCGTGTTTTGCTCATTTTCCGTTTGTGTTGGGGACACTATGCGAATAATTGAAAACAAAGCATTACTGCTTAACCTTAGAAACCCGGAACGTGTATCCGCAGTAATACCCAAAAGCAAGATTCTGGCTGACGGGACGTTGTTGGTTAACTGGGGGCTGGACGAAGCACAAGTGTTGAAGAATCTGCGTATCCGTGATGTGCCTTCGCCCATCTTGGGGCACTACGACTGGCCGGGAATATACAAACCGTTTGCCCACCAGAAAGAAACTGCATCGTTCCTGACGCTGCACCGCCGTGCGTTCTGCCTATCGGAGCAGGGGACGGGTAAAACAGGCGGGGTTATTTGGGCAGCGGACTACCTGATGCAAACCAAACGGGTCAAGCGAGTGCTGGTGATATGCCCCCTGTCCATCATGCAAGCCGCGTGGCAAGCCGACTTGTTCAGGTTGGTGATGCATAGGACTGTAGACGTAGCCTACGGCAGCGCAGCCAAGCGAAAAGAAATTATTGAAAGCGACACAGAGTTTGTAATTATCAATTATGACGGTGTAGAGATTATGGAGCGGGAGATTGCTGCTGCTAACTTCGACATTATTGTTGTGGACGAGGCCAACGCATACAAAACGACAAAGACCAAACGGTGGAAAGCACTGAACCGGCTTCTACGCCCCGATGTATGGCTATGGCTAATGACGGGAACCCCCGCTGCACAGTCCCCTGTTGAGGCGTATGGGCTAGCCAAACTAGTAAACCCAAAGGGTGTGCCGCCGTACTTTACTTCGTTCAAAGATATGGTGATGACGAAAGTAACCCAGTTCAAGTGGGTTGCTAAACCTCATGCAGCGCAAATTGTGCACACAGTGCTACAACCCGCTATTCGCCATACAAAGAAAGAATGCTCTGATCTGCCTGATATGACGTATGTGACCCGCGATGTAGAGTTAACCCCGCAGCAGAAGAAGTTCTACAACTTACTCAAGAAACAACTAATAGTAAAAGCCGCAGGGGAAGAGGTCACCTCAGTTAACGCCGCTGTAAACCTGAACAAGCTACTGCAGATATCGTGCGGCGCAGTATATTCAGATACGGGCGAAGTGCTGATGTTTGATATAAAGAACAGGTACAAGGTGCTGCGCGAGACCATTGACCAGACCGACCACAAGGTGCTTATATTTGCGCCGTTTCGCCACATCATAGATATGCTGCGTGATGCGCTAGTGGCGGACGACTTCTCGGTGGAGGTTATCCGGGGAGATGTGTCGATGCACAAACGTGGGGATATAATCTGGAGGTTCCAAGAAGATGCCGACCCACGTATATTGATTATCCAACCGCAAGCCGCTGCGCATGGCGTAACCTTGACCGCTGCTGATACCGTAATCTGGTGGGGGCCAACACCCTCACTAGAAATATATGCACAGGCCAATGCTAGGGCACACAGGACAGGGCAGAAGAACCCGGTTACTATTGTGCGGCTCCAAGGGTCTGCTGCTGAAACACATATCTACAGACTACTAGATAGCAGAGATCACGACCACACAAAATTAGTTGACCTTTACAAAAATCTGCTTGCGTAAAGTAGCAACTACCGCTATACTGCATCCATAATAAGAAAGCAGATAGCTCTAAACCGGAGATACGCATGGAAACTCAACAGGTTACGCCACCTATTACTCCTGACACGCTTATGCGGGTCTACGCGAAGATGCGGGATAGGCTGGAGGTTTTGCAGCGAGATGTGACTGTAGTAGAAGACTCTATGAAGGCAGTCAAGTCCGCTTTGTTAGAGTATTGCAAGACCAATGGTATGGACAGTGTTCGCACTGCGTATGGTCTCGCCTACAAGACGGTACGGACTACGTACTCTACGGCAGACTGGGAAAGCTTCCATAAATTTGTGCTGGAGAACAATGCCCCCCATCTGCTGGAGAAGCGTTTGCATCAGGGGAACATGAAGGACTTCATGGCGGACAACCCGGAGTTTATACCGCCGGGGCTTAATGCATCTAACGAGTATGTAATGACAATCAAGAGGAAATAATGGACAGCCCTGACAAATACAGTACCATTGAACAGACTGCACAGCACTACCAAGTCTCGGTATCTACTGTTCGTTCGTGGATTCGCTTGAAAATAATCCCCTTCTTGAAAGTCGGAGGGGTGTATCGTATGAAGTTCTCGGAAATTGATGCTGCCTTAAGACAGCGTTCTGAGAGTACCCCTGCTGTACCCCCGCAACAGATCACTGCCATAGCTTCCCCGGCAGATGCTGTTGTTATTGACCCTGACCAAGACGTTTAACGGAGATACGCATGTCAGAAATCGCGCTGTTTGAAGGAACCCTCCCCGCCCACTTGCTTGCTGGCGTGGATGACGACACCACTGCTCTCGCCGGATCGGGTGGTGCGATGCGCCGCTTGTCCATTAAGGGCGGCGTGTTTCGTGAAACGATTGGTGGTAAAGAGTACCGCGTGAGTGAAGATCGCTTTATGAACGTAGCCGTGGTGCGCGTTGCCCCGATGAACTCCCGGCAGTTTTATCCCGGTGCATACGTTGAGGGTGAGAAGGTTGCGCCTACGTGCTGGTCTACTGACGGCACCAAGCCGGATGCCGATGTTAAGGACAGACAGGCGACTAATTGCCTGACCTGCCCCCAGAATATCAAGGGTAGTGGACAGGGCGAGTCCCGCGCTTGCAGGTTCCAGCGCCGCATGGCAGTCGTGATTGAGGGTGAGATTGAGCGCCGGGAAGTGTATCAGTTGATCTGCCCTGCTACGTCCGTGTTTGGAGATGGAGAGCGTGACAAGATGCCCTTGCAGAAGTATGCGCAGCATCTGAAGTCCCACCGCTTTCCGATTACTGGTGTGGTCACCGCGATACGGTTTGATACTGCGCAGACGCAGCCTAAGCTGGTGTTCAAGGCGGTGCGTCCGTTGACTGCTGCAGAACACGCAATAGTAATGGAGTTGCGTGAATCGCCTGAAGCACTTGCCGCGATTACTCTGAATGCTGCGCAAGCAGAAGGGGTAATTGCACCCGCAGAGGGGTTGTTTGAAGCACCCACTGTACCCACTGTACCCACTGTACTTGCGGCACCTGCTAAGAAAGCAGCACCTGTTGAAGATGCCAAGATCGAAGAGCCTAAAAAGGCCGCATCCAAGAAGTCCGTACCTGAACCGAAGTTGGCAGACCTAGTAGGAGAGTGGGACGACTAACCTCCCACGATAGGTTTGTGTGAAGCCCCCGAAGTTTGGGGGCTTCTTTTCTTCGGTTTGGATATGGGCGAACAATGGACACACTAGAGTTTCTACGTGCTGTGTTGGCCGATACGGGTTTTTATTGTGTAGTCGGACTAAAGCGGGATGGCTCCGCCCCTGTCCAAAAGTTCTACCCATCAATAGAAGCGGCTGTTGAGGTTGCAACACAACTGCAGGGCAACGGATACGATGCGTACTACGCGCTGGCTACTTACACGAATGGGGATTCGCGTAGGGGCGATAACGCACAAGCACTGAAGTCATTCTTTCTTGATCTGGATTGCGGGTTGGGGAAGCCCTATGGCACTCAAGTAGATGCGATTGTTGCACTGAAGGCTTTCTGTAGTGCTGTCGGATTGCCGCGCCCATCTATAGTTAATTCTGGGCGTGGGGTTCACGTTTATTGGCTTCTCCAGATGCCAGTGCTCCCTGCGCAATGGCTACCTGTTGCTCAGGCACTTAAAGACCTTTGTACGCAACACAAGCTTCATGCTGACCCGGCAGTAACTGCGGATGTGGCTAGGATATTGCGTATCCCCGGCACCTTGAATTTCAAGGACACACCGCCAAGCCCTGTGGAGATACTGTCCGTAGGGGCACCTGTTACCTTTGAGGCGTTTGAAGGGGTCACAGGTAGCGCGATGCCGATGAAGGGCTACGTCCCCCGTGAGATGGACGCGGACACGCTAGCTTTGTTAGGTGGTTTTGTAAACAGCTTCAAGAAGATTCTGATTAAGACGGCGGCTGGGAACGGGTGCCATCAGGTTGGACACGTTGTAACTAACCAAGCCACTATTGAAGAGCCGCTATGGAGGGCCGCGCTATCAGTTGCTAACTGTTGTGTAGATAGAGACAAGGCTATACACCACATATCGAAGGGGTATCCTAAGTACGATCCCGTAGACACTGATATAAAGGCTTCGGATACGGCGGGGCCATACACCTGCGCAATATTTGAGAAGTTGAATCCGGGTGGTTGCGAAGGATGCAAGCATAAGGGCGTTATCCGCTCCCCCATAGTCCTAGGACGGGAGATTGAGGAAGCCTCTCTGGAAGACAATATTGTCGTAGAGAAGCTGGCTGACGTACCTACTGCACCTGCCCAGACGTATGTGATCCCCAAGTACCCCTTCCCCTACCTGCGCCCCAAGAATGGTGGGGTAGCGAAGCGTGTACGTGGGGAGGATGCTGATATTGAAATACCGATCTACCACAACGATATATATGTTGTACGCCGCATGGTGGATGAGGAGACTGGAGAGGCGGTGCTTGTCAGGCTGCATCTTCCCAAAGACGGGGTTCGGGAATTCACGATACCGCTTACTGCAATTGGGTCTAAGGAGGAGTTCCGCAAGCACGTAGCAGCTAAGGGGGTTGCTATGGTGAAGGTCGATGAGTTGATGTACTACATATCTGACTGGGTTAACTACTTACAATTGAACAACGCCGCCGACATTGCTAAACGACAGTTTGGTTGGACTGACGATGAGTTTTCTTCCTTTGTAGTCGGGGAGAAAGAGATATTCGCAGACCGGATTGAACTAAACCCGCCCTCAAAGCCAACTGCACGGTTGTTCCCCAAGTTCAGGTCAAGGGGGACGCTTGCTGAGTGGCGCGACATGGTCGATTTCTTTAACAAGCCGGGATTTGAACTGCACCAGTTTGCTATTGGGTTGGGCTTTGGCTCCCCGTTGATGTCGTTTACCGCACTGAACGCGGCGATGGTGCATCTATGGAGTGCTGAGTCGGGGCTGGGCAAGACAACGTTACTGCACTGCGCTGCAGGGATATGGGGCGATCCTTCTGAGGTCACGACTACGGAGGATGATACGCTGAACACGCGGATGAACCGCGCCGAGGTGTATAAGAACATAGTCCTGCCGATGGATGAGATTACATCTTCCGTTGCCAAGGGTCTGAGCGACATGCTCAAGTCCTACACGCACGGGCACCAACGTAACAGACTAGACTCCAGCGCGAACGTGGAGCGTGTACGGGGTAAGGTGTGGCAGCAGCTATGCCTTTCTACAGGAAACCGTAGCTTGATCGAAGTTATTTCCGCGTACAAAGCCATACCAAAAGCTGAAGCGCAACGGGTGCTGGAGCTTGAAGTGAGCGAGGCCATCCTGCCAGCGAAAGAAGTTACGGACGAACTTAGCATGAGGCTGCGGCAGTTCTACGGCACCGCGTGTATCCCGTATATGCAGTATGTGATGAAGGATATCCCCGGTGCTCGGAATCTGTACCAGTCAACAAAGACTAAGTTGGACAGCGCCATAGGGTTTAACGCCAAAGACAGGTTCTACTCGGCAATTGCCTCAGTGCCTACCACAGGGTTGATGTTGTCCAAACGCGCAGACCTGCACGACTTCAAGATTGGGCGCATGGTGGAATGGCTTATTGAAACTATGAAGGTAGCTAGGGTCAGTGTGGGCGCGATAGACGCGGGGCCGGAAGCAGTACTTACTAACTTCCTTACCGAGAACTATAACAACATCCTACGGATAAAAAGTACGGACGATAATCGTCAGCCTTACAGTGATACCGACATGCTAATCATCCCTGATAGTACCCCACGAATATCTTTAGTTGCACGTTATGAGTACGATATCAAAGTATTGTATATAATGATAAAGCCGTTCAAAGACTGGTGCAGCAAGCAGCAGCTTAACTTCCATACCGTGACGGGACAGTTAAGCGCGGGTAAGACCAAAGCCATTGTAAAGAAGAAGCATATGGGCAAGGGCACAAGGATGAACCTGCCATCCACAAACGTGCTGGTGCTGGACTGCTCGGAGTTTATGGACGATGAAACGGAAGCTGCTCTTTCCACCGCCACAGCTTTTTCTGCGCCATCACCATTCCCCCAATCTGCATGAAGACGCAGTGTGCCCAGACGGGTTGAGCATAGTAGTAGAGTGGGGGGAGATGGCAGTGGGGGGATCAGTATTCATCCCCGCAGTAAATCACAAAGTGTTGAGTATGCAGGTAAAAGATATTGCAGGGCGGCTAAAAATGACGTTGAAGGGGTTTAGCCGGATAGAGGCGGGGTGCTACGGGATGCGTTTTTGGCGGGTGCTGTGATACACTCCGTTTGCAGTATCTCCCCCCCTCATGTGAAGCCTCCATGATTACCCCCCGGCGCAATGCTGGGGGGATTTTTTTACTCCCCTGCATCCCTTGCATATCGCTCTAACTCTGCACGTAGTTTCTCGTTGACCACAATCCCAGACCGCATCCGAGAAGTTGTTTTTTCGTGGGCTTTCATTGACCGGCCAAGTGCTTCTTCCAAACTACCCAGCCCCGGATGTTTCCGGAACAACTCCCGTAGCTCGTCTTTGATTTCGGTTTGGGCCTCTCTATCGCCCATCCGCCCCGCTGTGTAGTATTTGCGGAACAGCTTGGTTTCTTTCTCGCTTACGTACTTGTCGATACCCTTAAGGCGGTTGTTAAGTTCATTTTGCCGTTGATAGTCGGAAGGACTGAATCCAAGGGCTTGGGCACTGACGTTGAAGATGCTAACGTCCCCGGTAATTGGGTCACCGCGCAACGTATTAGCCCCTTCCGTTGCAAACCGGGCAGCTTTGAATATGTTGCCAATTCCTGAAGGCAGAACCTGCTCTATACCCCGCAGTGTGTTCCCGTCCTGCATCAGTTTAAGCCCACGTTCTACTTTGGAGGCTACCCCGTATACATCTCCCT
>Ga0181355_1001206_pt1 | contig 11384 bp, 15 predicted proteins | sample Fa13VDMM15DN_FD_130099 | JGI IMG/M metagenome (GOLD analysis project Ga0181355, IMG submission 130099) | Freshwater viral communities from Lake Michigan, USA - Fa13.VD.MM15.D.N | ecosystem: Environmental > Aquatic > Freshwater > Lake | place: USA: Michigan | collected 2013-09-23 | reverse complement strand
CGGATGCTACTTCTTTACCTAATTTACCACCTGCGGGTTTGCCTAGATAGTCATATAAACTTAAATATTCCATAACTTTATTTATTTTATTTTAATATACGAATTTTATTTATGGACTCCAAATTAGAGTCCATTTATTTGTTTAAACATCTTAACATTATTATTTAATGCTTCTATAAATGCTTCCCCCCAAAATCCTCCTTTTAATTGCATATCTTGATAATCATTCATATTTGCTTTTGGTTTTGAAGATAAACCAAGATTATTATATTTCTGTAACTCAATTGCAGCCATAATTGGATTTGAAGTATCAATTGATTCTATACATTCAATGTTTTTATACATTCCAAATTCAATAGGGGAAGCAGTTCCAAGCAAATGAACTCTATCAAACTTTGTTAAGATACGTTGTTCGTATAGAGATGAAAGTACCATAAAACGTCCAATTGCTTTTCCAAGATCTTTATTTGGGTGTGGGCATACTTCATTATAGTAAGATGCACCATATGAATATGCTATTTTCTTATATCCTAGATCTTTATATGTTTGAGTGCAAAGCATAGCCTCATGTTGAGATTTTGCTTGTACTACCACAACTTTGGTTACCTCTTTTGGCATCTCAATTCCAGCCCATTGTCTTGCGTTTCTAACGGAGGCGTCCTTGTCTTCCCATACATCTGGGATTATAAATTCATTTGGTTTAATTTCATTTACCCAATGTAGTAAACGCTCTGTATTATATGCCTCACCTAGTTCATGAAGGGAATTGTCCATTACAATATAGCGTCCCATTTCCTTTGATTTGTAGAAGAAATTACGGTATTCTTCGTTTAGATCCATTAAATGAGGTAAACAATAGTCATAGTCGTTAAATTCTCGACTTTGGTCTAAAAGGCAAAATGGTACCTCGTGTGATATTTTTATTTTTTTCATATTAATTTAATGCAAAATTATGTTCTTTTTCTTCAATTTCTACTGTTTCTTGAGTGGAAAAGCGCGTAGCATCGTACCCAATCCAACGCATGCCCCATTTTGTGGTACCCTCGTTTATCGCGCCTTTAATAATGTAAACTCGTTGATCTAGTGCGTTTATATATTCGGATTCGATTTCGTATTCTTTACCTTCAACCACATTAGCCCCCAATGGCTGGTTCTTATCGTTTATACAAGTTACTGTTTTCATATTTTTTAATATTTAGATCTTACAACACCCTCTTCAATCATAAACAATTGACTCCAAAGATATTGTGCTATTTCGTTATCACCTGATTCTTTTATTTTGGTTATTTCAGTGTCCATTTTTATAAAATCCTCTTTGGTTTTACATTCAAATAACTTTTCTAAAATTTCTTCTTTAGTCATTACCAATTTAATTTATGATTTACAACTTTTAAAGCATAGTCATTTACTCTAGGATATCCTGTATTGTAGTATCCGAATACAATAGGCCAGCTTTTATATCTGTTATATAATCGTCTTAAATACCCCATTGATGTTCTGATGTTATATTTTAAATCTGTTCTCAATTGGATACGTGAAACATTATCACTATTTAAATATCGAGCAGTTGAAAGTAATATTTGCATTGGTCCTTCTGCACCTGAACTAGATGTTTGATATGGATTGTATTTCCAATGAAAGGGCCCATTATATCCAGTTTCTGCTTTTGCTATACCATATGCATATTGTATTGGGATATTAAATGAATCTGCATAAAATTCAATACAATTATACATCTGCAATGATGGTGGTGAACCTTGATCTATACTGTCCGGAATGCGTGTTTTTTGGATAGTTTGTTTTTCCGGTTCAGTAACGGTAAAAGTGGTGACAGCTACTGCTCCCACCACTAAACCGATTTTAATACTATTTACCAGCATTTGTTGCTTCTTGGTGAATACGATTTGCATACATTCCAAAAATAGTTTTACCTATTTGGTCTGAATATACAATATATTTTCCAGTTGCTCTTTCAATCATGATCAGTTCATTTGATTCATTTACAGCAATTGAAATTTCTTCTGGTGAAAACGCATGAGCGTATGGGTTTTTCACTTCAACTACTTCCTTTTTAGATGATTGATAAATTCCACCTAATTGAAACATAGCGGTTCCTACAGATACAACGATAATTACGTTTAAAGCTGGTTTGATGATTTTTGAAATTGATTCTCTGTTAATTTTCATAAACTTTATTTTTAATTTATATTTAATATACAACTTATTTTTTGGAAGGCCTACCTCTTCTTTCTGCTTGTTTACCTGATCTATCAAATGTTTTTAAACAATACATATAAAATTCTTCGGTAGTTCCGTTAAACTCTATTACGTGTTGTTCATATTCATCTACACTCATTATGAATTCACGAAGGAATCCTTTTTTTAGTGTTTGGAGCATATCAGATTCATTTTTTTCAAAATCTTCCCACAATCGTTTTCTTCGATTTAGATCTACTCCGTTTCTTTCAAGTAACATTTGAATATCACCTTTGTATTCTATACATTTTTGATTGATTTCTATTTCACATAGTTGGGCTTGCCAAAAGTAATGTGAGAATTCAAAGTCGCCATTTTTGATTTTATCAAAAAATTTAGCACCTTTAGGTAAAGGGATATTTTTAGTGGAAAATCGTCTCCACCACATAAATTTATTATATTTTAGTGGTTTGAGTTTTTTTATTTCCCGAACAATTACTTTGGGATCATTTGTTTTATATAACATAACCTTTATTTTAAATTCAATATACGAAAGAATAATTAATATTCCAAGAAAATTAATATGTTTTTACATTATCATCATCTCTTTTCTTTAAATTATTTAACCTATTATTTAATTCATCTAATACAACTCCCTTTTTTCTAGATGATATTCCAGAATTCATTACTTGATTAATTTCTTGTTGTGTTGTTTGAATTTGTTCTCTAATTTTAGGGTTTTGTGGGGTTTCAACAGTTTTGTCTTCTTTAGACATTATATATTCTTCAGGTTTTGGTGTTGTTGACTCGCCATTTATTCCCATTTTTGGTTTTTTAAATGCTTGGTTAGCAGATATAATTAATACAATAGCTAAGGGATCAAATACAAATATAATTAGTAAAATGAATATATTGGCTACTTGCTTAACAGGTTTTCCTGTAATTTCACTTACATATTTTACAGCCCCTAATTCATCCCCCAGAGAAGCATTTGATTCCATATTTAACACTTGAATATCTAATTTGGTTATACTATCGTTTAAAGACTCTATTTTAGTAGAAAGTTTGTTTTTGTTATCAATTGCTGAGTTTAATTGATTTTCAAATGCTTTTCTATTTCCATTATTTGCTTTAGTTATTACTTGTCCTGTTTTTCTATCTATTGATTGGGTTGTAGTATTTGTGGATAGTGCAGTTCGCAATTGGGATATATCTTTATCTAGAGTCTGTTTTTCTATAACATATTCAGATTTTATTTCTTTGAATCGTGTTTTTTTAACTTCAATATTTGCTATTTGTTTGTCCCCAATTTCTAATTTTGCAATATTTTCTTGAAAACCAGTGGTTAATAAACCATATATACCCAAAGATGTAATAAATGATAAGACAACAAGAGAGGTTGTTAAATATATTTTTAACATTAAATATGTTTGCTTCCAAGAATCATGTAAATATGTTGCTATAGCTATTTTGGATATTTCCAAAAATGAACCCATAACAATAACGGGGATTGCTACACTAGCAAATAAAATAGATAGACCCACTACACTATAATAAGCGGCAGTTGCTGATAATCCAACGGCACAAAATAGGATAAAATATGGTAATAATTTTTCTTTCATAATGTTTAAAATATAGAAAGCTTGGATGTAATATCCAAGCTCCCTTTATATTTGTTTTGTATTTTATTTTCCTTGACCTTTATAAAGTTTTTTGTATAACTTTGAGGATTTTAATTTTGAGGTTTTGGATGTTGAATGGATTCCAGGGTTTGATTTTTTAGTATCTCCTTTTATAATTTCAGTATTTGATTTTACTTTTGCCATATTACATTCGAGTTATGTTTTGTGGATTTACTATAAAAGATTTAACCCCCTCAACACGTTTAACATTATTAATTATATCTTGAATTTTTTCTCTACTGAATCCACCTTGTTTTATAAATGGGTATCCATCTATTTTTAAATTCAATATTACTTTTAAATTACTGTTTTCCTGTGAGTATTCTCCATCTAAATCCACTGTAGATACAATGGTTACTCCAGTAAGTGATCTAATATCCGAAAGTATTTCTTGTTGTGGTCGAATCGTAGTATCTGTAACAATAATACCTTTGACTTTGTATTTGTCAGTGTATTCTTCATTTAGAGTTTTCTTTAACTCTTCTTGGATTAGAGATCTTAGATTATTTAATTTCATATTAGCTTCCTATTTCAAAGTGCATCCAATCATAATTTTTTTCTCTACCTAAAGATACAAACCCATGTTTGTAAAAAATATCAATCATTGGTTTATATTCTGGTCTTGCAAATCGTGCAGTAGCACTTGTTTCTTTAAGTAAATTACGTTGAGGATCTAAATCAACTGCAACACCCCAAGAATGTCTACTCAATTGTGTTCCTCCTCTCATTTTGCGATAATTAAAGCAACCACCATATTTATCAATACCTAAACGTTGAATTTCTGCTAATCCATAGTGGGCTAAAATATCATTAAATACTGCAAGGAATTTATCTGCAACTAATTTATGACATCTCATTTTTGAAACGGGCTTACCATCATATACAAATGGGTAAGGTAATACAATAGTTGTTAAATATGTACCTTGTTCATTAGGTACTCCATATTTAGCATTAAGTTGTGCGATTGTAATCATATTAAATATTTTATCCTTCTGTGAAAAAATTAGTTATAAATTTACCTACAATTCCAATAATAAATAATGTTATTCCTATCCAAGTATGACTCATTAATACTGCAGGCACTATCATTGCCGAAACACCTAATAGAGCATTTCCAATTTGTATCCATTTTTTTGGTGTTGGAGCATTGTATTTTTTACGGATTTTTCTTAGTATTTTCATCATATATTTTATTATAAATATTAATGTTTTTTAGAGGTAATGAGATATTCCAAAAAATATAATTGAGATATCCAATCTTGATTTAGAGGAACCATATATTAAGCTATTTCACAGGCCCCACCAGCACATGCCGCCTGTTCCATTAATAAAGTGTTATCTGTAGTCTCAATTACTTTAGTTAAATCAATATCATGTAATGATTGGAGTGCATTTTCATATTCTTCTTTTGTTATTGATTCAAAAGGGGCTTGAGTATAAGTCCCAAGATCTTCTGGGAGGAATGACAATGCTGTGAAGTACTCTTTATTCTCGTATATCCATTCTCCGGATGATTCCCATTCTGTTGGTTTGATGTTTACAGTAGCCGAAACATTATGCATATTTGGGCCTTTTCTATGCCCCGGTTTGATCCATTCTTTATTTATGGTTTTGATTCTCTCTAATAAGTCCAAAGCTGTTGTTTCTTCTCTGAGTGATGCTCCTTCAGGTGCCATTTGTGGTATTTTTACTATTGATTGTAAATGAGGGATGAAGAAATCATCCTCCAACATGTTTGGGTGGTAAATCTCTAAATATGAATACAATGCTTCATTTTTACCCAAACGAATTCTTCTATAATAATATTTTGAATGCCAATCATGTATCCCACTTGATGTCCCTAACACGAGTGATGTTGTACCTGCAGGTTTAACGGTGGTTGTACGAGCTGCTTTATTTATACCAATAATATTCGCTACTCTTTCATTTTCAATAACAACAATTTTTGCTGCTTCTTTAATATTAAAATTAAACACTGCCCCTGACGCTATCCCCGTCATCCCAATACCTAGCAATGCTTCTTTTTCTGTTGTTTTCTTCCAAACATCCCTTAGGTAATGAAAATCTGTATATGATGCTTGCAATGTACCTATAAATGAAGCCGCTTTAGCACGTGCATTATATTCTTCTTGTGAATCAATATCAGATGCATTTATTTCACATAAATTGCAAAATTGATTTGGTTTCAGGTTAATTTCCGCACATGGGTTTGTTCCTGCATCCTTATCATTTGTAAATATAAATCCAGGTTCTCCACTGTTACTTAATTCTATTTTTTTCCATAAGTCTAGAAAAGTTGGTTTATCAATTTTACTTCTCAATAATACTGCTGAATTATTAGCTCTTCCTCTTTGTGGGTTGTTTTCCCACCATTCACCAAATTTACACGTTAGCATATCTTCATCATTTAAATTAAATAATGCTATTAATGCTGCTCTTCGAATACCTCCAGACAAAACAGCATCTGCTAAGTGACATATAATATCATGACATTCTACAGTAGATAATTTTTCTCCATCTTTTTTCCTATCTAATATAGATTGAACATGAGTAAGTGCTATTTTTAATGGTTCAGGACCAGGTGCTTTTCCTCCTACGGTAATTAATTGTGCCCCTTTTTCCCTAATATCTCTAAAATCAAATTTTGGAGCAGAAGAAGTATACCCAAAATATGCTTTAAATAACATTCTAACGGCATCTGCCCATCCCTCAATACAGTCTCCAACTAAATATCTTTTGGATTTTAATGGTTTACGTATTTCTGGTAGTTTATCTACGTGGTGGTTTTGAACTGAGTATCCTACCCCACATCCTGATAATAAGAGGAACATAATTTCGGAAAATGCTCTATGATCATCTATAGGTAAATAAGAACAATTAAATATTCTTGCATTATTGATTGATATAGGCTTACCTGCGAATTGCAGGCTTCGCATTGAAGGTAATACTTTCTTTTCATATACAAATCTATAAGCATCCTCAATTTCTTCACTTAATTGGGGGAACTTATCTAAATGCATTTTTTTATTTCTGTCTACTAATTCTACCCAAGTTTCTCTTCTTTCTAAGTCTGGTTGGTATTTAGAATACTTTAGGTGGGTTGTAATTTCTGATAGGATTTGTGATTCTTTACTTAACATTATTATTTATTTTGGGGTTTTGATTCTTTATGAATTTAATTCAAAAAATTTATTTGCTAACATTTTCTTATCTAAGTCGTCAAAGTTAGTTTGTGTTGGTTTTTTTAATGTAGGTTCATCATCCTCATCATATGTTTCTGTTATGGTAAAATGACCAGTGGATGTATCGGCGTCTAATTTAAATGTTACACCATCCATACCATATCTATTTTTCATAACGTGGAATCTTCCTGTATTATTAACTTTATCTTCTTTTTTTCTTGATAACGAAAGGGCAAAATCTACAATCATCATTTTATCATATGATCCCGCAGCCTTGTCGCCCTCAATTACATCGTCCTTGGATCCTGCGCGATTTACTTGCGAAACACTCCAAATTGGTAGTTTAAGTTCACGAGCTAATCCCTTGGTACTAGTATAAATATCATCAATTTCAAACTTACGATCAGTAGATTTGCGTTTTGATGAAAGTAAGTCAACATAATCAATTATTATCAAATCCGGTTTGATTCCTAGCGAAGTTATTTTCTTTATGTGAGATTCTATTGTATTAATTGTTGCTTTACCTGTTACAAATTCCTTAATTATTAGTTCACCTTTTAGTTCAGGTAGTACTGTTTCTACTTCCGTTCTATGTTCTAGAATTTTATTTACTGGGATGTTTGTAAAGAACGCATCGTATCTTCTACCCACATAATCCTCACTTAACTCTAGAGTATAATGGATTACGTTATATCCAAGTTGAATGGCAAAACCCCCTAGAGCAACGAGAGACCAAGATTTACCACCTCCTGGGTTACCAAATATAAGGCCAAAATCGCCATTTCCCAATCCGCCCTGTAGCATATCGCTAATTTCGGGCCAAGGTGTAGGTATAGTAATCCTGTTATCTTGTCTAAACCTTGATTCCACATCTTTATTATATTCATGTCCTAAATTTTTATCTTGCCCTGCTTTCATTGCATTTTCAATCATTGATTTGATTGAATCATAATCGCCAGCTTTAAGTAAATCTACACTATTTAACAGTGCCTTTTTTAATTGTTGGTTTTTACAAAATGTTGAAAATTCTTCTTGTACATATTCTGTATCTTCATCACTTGCTTTATAAGCTTCTCTAAGTTGTTCTTTAATCGATAATTGTAATACATCATTTGTTACCTTTTTCATTTCTGTTTTTAAAACATTCATGGAAGGTGTTGTATGATATTTTTCGTAATAGCTTAATATCTCTGTAATTATCCATTTATGGGATTGGTTACCAAAACTATCAGCATCTAAAATATCGTGTATGTTTACAAGAAATTCTTTATGTGTTAGTAGTGAAGATATAACTTTAATTTGGAACTGTGGCCCATATTCTTCTATTGAATGTAACGTCATTTTTTATAACTTTTATTTTAGTATACAACTCTTTTATTTTAAAGTCACTAGACTTTGGAAAGTATCTTTAATCCAAAATTCAGGATTTCGGATAAGTCCCCCTATTTGATCTTCTTCATACATCTTTAAAAATTCTTTCGGATGTAGCTCTAGTTCAGTGTGTTTGATAAAGGCATCAACATATTCTTTATCCTCAAGAGTCATCATTGGATTAGATAAATCCATTATCTTGTATTTGTTCTCTAACATTTCTACATCGTGAAGGATTCTGGCGTATATAACGTGGTTTTCTATTTTCTCTTCACTTATATCTAATATATCCTCAAATGTTAAATCATGTGTTGATAATTCAGGAAATAATTTAAATAATGATTTTTCACCCAATCCTTTTATACCCGGAAGTGCATCAGATGCATCCCCCATTAATGTTTTATATAGTATGAAATTACCTGGGTCTAGATTAAATTTTTCTCTGACTATCTTTTTAGTGTAGAATTCTTTTTCAACAGGTCTATATACTATTACTTGATCTGTTACTAATTGAAGATAATCTTTATCGCTAGATACTATAAATGCTCTTTCCTCTGATGATTGCGGGAGTTTTTCACTCATATATGCTATAACATCATCTGCCTCCACATTTGGTAATGTGATTACTTTAACAGGAAGAGTTGTTAGGTATTCTATAATTCTAACTATTTGGTTGTACTTGGCATCATCTTCCTCTTCTATATTATCAAATAGTTCATGTTTAGTTACTCTAGTAACATTTCTATTTGATTTATATTCAGGGATAATGTTTTTTCTGTTAGTTGAGGAACCAACCCCGTCAAACACTACAATAATTTGTGTTGGTTGTATTTGACGGGTTAGAGCCCCTAAAGATCTAAAAAACCCTCCTAAACCACCAATATGAGCTCCATTAGAATTAACAGCGTTTATAACACTAAAATTTCTAAAGAATAAATTCAAACCATCAATTAGCATATATCGTGCTGGTTGGGTAGTCTCTTCACTGTTTTCTTGGATGTTATCCAGGAGTTTTAATAGATCTTTTTTCATATAAATTTTATTTTTCGTCTAAAACATCATCAAATAAATCTGATGTTGGTTTACCCTCATCCCATTCACTATTATCTTCAACAACACTATAATTACCAGCACCCAATATATCTGCCCACTCATGTGAATGTGCTTTTTTATACTTGTCTAATTCTCTAGGATCATCTTTAATAAAACCATGAACAGTTGAAATAATTGTACCCACAGTAGTAATACCATTTACGTGATTTTTATCACATGCAATTTTAGTACGTAAAGCAAATTCTACTTTTTTCTTATCTTTAGTAGCATTAATTTTTGATGTACCAGCATTAGTGATATTACCAAATGTTAAACACAATGAAGCATCATAATAGAATGTATCTCCTCCTTTATTTGTCATTCTAGGTTGTGACATTGGGGTTAGAGCCGGGGCTACACCTACTTTATTTACTATTAGCAAAGTATTAGTGTATTTAGAGCTTTCCTTACGAGATAATATGATCTGTTGGTTGATAAAATTACCAAATTGTGTTGAGATTGCACCTGCATTCCACATTGGGTTGTTAGATCCTTTTTCAATACTCATATTACAAGCAATTGAGCCAACTGAATCCCAAAGGAACAATAAGTCGTACGGTAAATTACCTTTCTTTTGTTCTGCAAGTAAATCTATAATGAATAGTCCAATATCCTCAATTGAGTTTAATGTACTTCTATCTCTATAGATAAAGAATCCAGTTTGATCAATTATTTCTCCAGTTTCTTCATCCACAACATCATCGATTTGGAAGCCCATTGTTTTCCAGTGAGCCCAATCATGTTTCATTTCTGTAATAATTAATACAGGTAGTACACCTTTCTTTTGAGCATTTACAGCTACCTCGATTGATGTTGTACTTTTTCCAGTATTAGATTTACCACGAACTATCATAATATGACCCATAGGACATCCAGGAATAGATAGAGCTTCTTGCAAAGCAGGTGAGAATGGAATCCAATCTTGAGGTTTAAATTTGACATTACCTCCAAGTCCTTTGTTTTCTTTGAATTTGTCGAGACTAAAGGCCGCCTTAATTGCTTTTCCGGCGGCCTCTGTCAATGACTTTCTTTCTTTAGCCATAACTTATTTTATATTAAAAGGGCATATCATCATCATCTTCATCAAATAATGAATCAAATTTGTCTTCAGGTTTTACTACTTCTTTTTTAGCAGACAAACTGTAGTTTGATTTTTTCTCTTTCTTTAAATCCTCTTTAACACCCGTTTCGTCCTTTACAGGCTCCATTTGTGTTTCTTCTTCTTCATCTTCAGGATTTAAGAAATTTGTCAATACTGCCTTTAAATCATCAAATGATTTTTTAAATTTAGATTGCATCTCTAAAATATCTGGTTGGTCTTCTAGCCATGTCTCAATTTGAGAGATGTCTTCTGATAATACAGATGTTTTACGTTTTGGTCTGATTGAAGATTTCAATCCCTGACGTCCACCGATATCGCCCATAATAGCCTCTAGTGTAAAGTCAAATCCTTCATTGATGTCTGTAAAATCACCATAATCTTCATCTTCTGCAAGACCTAATAATTGTAAGTAGATTTCTTTACCGAATTCCCATAAACGAACTCCTTTGTCTTCTTCGCCACGAACGATAATTGGAGCAAAGATACGCATTTTTGGATCTAATTTTTTAGCTAGTGACCAATTATCACGATCATTAGTTCCACGTAGTTGTTTTGCAAATTCAACGATTGGGTCTTTTTCACCCCAGTTTGTTAGAGCATAAATTGGAAATTTAGCAAATCCATAATGCACTAATACTTCTTTGAAAGGATTTTGTTTGTCCAGTTTTGAAGGGACAACTCTGATTGTGTACTTTCCCTCTCCTTTGGGTTTCCACTGTGTCAAGGTATAATCTACCTTTTCTTTTTTCTGCCCGGATG
>Ga0181355_1001205_pt1 | contig 11391 bp, 3 predicted proteins | sample Fa13VDMM15DN_FD_130099 | JGI IMG/M metagenome (GOLD analysis project Ga0181355, IMG submission 130099) | Freshwater viral communities from Lake Michigan, USA - Fa13.VD.MM15.D.N | ecosystem: Environmental > Aquatic > Freshwater > Lake | place: USA: Michigan | collected 2013-09-23 | reverse complement strand
TGAGGCATGTGCTGCAGATGACACTGTAGAAATAGCAGATGCCCTAGGGGATATGTTGTATATCCTCCTAGGAACAATGCTAGAGCATGGCATGCAAGATTATATGGTAAGAGTATTCACCGAGATTCATAGAAGTAATATGTCTAAAATGGGTAAGGATGGTAAACCTATCCTTAGAGAGGATGGTAAAATCCTTAAGGGTCCTAATTACTTTAGGCCAAATATATCTAAAATTATAGAATAATGAAAAAAGGATTTATTGAAATCCATGATTCTAAAAGAAGAATCTTGGTCCTGAATATAGACACAGGAGAAAAAGAAAGAAAGACTGTCTATGGATATGTAGTTAAGTCAGTAGGAAAAAATGGAGAAATACTCCAGTGTTCTGAAACATTTAATGATCCTAAGGCAGTTAAGACTCACCTTAGTGCCATGAACAAACTTTGGAACAATGGGGAAATACAGACCATTCCGTTGGATTATACAACAGAACAAAAGTTTGTCAAGTTTGGTCTAGCCGAACCTAGTAAGTAAACAGAGAGCCCTGGGAAACCGGGGTTATCCCTGTCCTCTTCCTAGCTTTCTATAATTTTTACTTCTTTTAGAGTAGCTAGTTTTGCTCTTAGCATGTACTCCTGGGCGCTTTCTCCTTGAATTTTTAGGAGAAAATCCATTTTTTGTGGTTCCTGTTTTTGCCATTATCTATTTTCTCTTGATTGTAATCCTGAGATAGCCACAACAGGTTCTACTGTTGTTCCACTCAAGCTTAATGTTTTAGCTAAGTGATTTACAAATTTAAGTCCTCCTTCCTGTTGCCACACATAAGGACCAACTTCTCTTTTATATAATGCTGTTTGATCACCAGTAAGTTTATAGTCTGCGTAGTCTGTGATACCGGTAAACAGTTTTATATACATGTCTAGTGTAGCCTGCAAACTTACTGACTCCATGTTTAGGAGATTGCCGTAGTCCTGCAGACCCCATCTTGGGTACGGGATAAATGAATCATTCTCTGCTCTAACCTGTAGTGCTAAGTTAAGCATGTGATTAGAGAACCATCCTGGAGCTTTGAAAGGATGCTCATCATCTGCTACAAATAATCCTGGGAATGGTCCACTCTTCTGACGTAGTTTCTCATACTTATCTTCATCATCTGGATCAAAGTCAAATAAGAATCCTATAATTAACTCGCTGATTAGCAACAACATACCCACTTCTACAACAGTCTTTTTCATAGCTGTTACTTCATTAGGTGTCATCAGATTTACATTACCCTTATATCTAACCAACAAGTTTTTAATTCCGGTTAAGAATTCTACATAGTAACCCATGCTAATGTCATTTAGGTTAGCATCATACCTTGGTAGAACCATACCTTTCTCAATTCTATGCTGGAATCTGTTCATGAACATACGAGTAAAGTATGTCTTCATGTACATCATAAATCTAAACAGTAGATATCTATTAGCATTAGGACTATCAAATGATGCATAGGCACCATTTAAATTGTTTACTACTCCATGAAGATTTCTAATGAAATTATTATAAGCAGCTCCGCCCTTATCCCATTTCTTATCTATACCAGATTTAAGTTGGATTTGACCATCCACAACTTCCCAAGCATTGTCATAAGATATTTTCTCTACAGACCCATCAGGCATAGTTCTCTCAATAAGAGTTTTCTTTAGCATGGCACCAAATGTTCCAGCGGTAGCATTTAATTCAGTCCACTTTCTAACATTTGTCAAGAAACCTAGCTCTGCAGTATCAGTAAATACTGATCTAGATATGCCTGTACCCTGAGAAATCTTACTAGCTAGTCTGCCCTGTGATGGATCCATCATTTCAAAGAGCTGTACATCTAAAGACTTAGGTCCAAACTTGTAGAGCTCCATGCTTATTTCTGCAGTAACCTTGTTACCCCAGACTGTACCTTTCATGTAGTCAGCCCAGCCAAAATATTTACCGCCAGCCGCTTCAATCATACCCTGGAATCTAGCACCAAGACTATTCTTTAATGCACTAGGAATGTTAAAAGCAAAGAATGCCTTTGATGATAATCCAAAAAGAGCACTAACAGTTTTGTTAAGACCTACCATGTTCTTAGTAATACCTGCTTGGGTCTTACCTTCAAACTCTCTTTCTATAAATGCATTGATTGCCTGAGCTCTAATACTCAAGGCTTTTTGACTTTGTGGTGTTAGTACACTAGCAACAGCCATCTTAGCCTTAGAGAAAATCTTTACTCCATCTTTTATAAGATCTGGATTGTTATCAGGATTCTGTACAATAGACTGCAGAGCTCTAGCAGTAGGCATCATCTCAAGCAATGTCTTTTGTCTTACCCCTGACTGCATGTATCTCATCATACCAGTCATCACATCCATAGATACCTGATCTGGCTCAATATCATACATACCTGTAATAGGAACTCTGCCATGACTATCGTCATACAAGTCTGACTTAATAACCACACTTTGTTCCTCTGGGTTAAGACCTGCCTCCATATCATCTGCAGATCTAACAAAGAATGATTTAATCTTTCTTGCCCATACTGCTAATGGATTCTGTCTAAATGTATCAGCAACAGGTCTGCTAGCAATTGCCTCAAGACCACTCTTTCTATATCTAGGTGCTTCAAGATCCAGACGGCTATCATAAGGCATCTCTTCCTGCAGCATCAAGTGTTGTTTTATCAACTCTTGAAGCAATCTAAATTTAGCAGGTGAGTTCTTCTCTAGCATGAAGTAAGCCTCATTTCTATATTTATTGCCACCAGTAAGCTTAGGAAGGAAATTACCTTTCATATCTACAGTAGCATTCTCAATAGGAAGACCCTGCCTAATGGCATCAAGCATTGTTAACCTCTTGGTTCTCAGTTGGATAACCTCACCATTGTCATCAACATACTCATCCTTTACTTCTCTATAGAAATACTGCAGACTAGGACTGCCGGGAATAGTTTCTATTGTTCTGTTTTGATCATCCTTAATATCTATTTTCTCATAGTAAGATGAATCCTGGGGTTTGATATAAGTCCAAGCTCTTGTAGGATAGTACTTAGTTCCTTTTCTTTTTGTCTTTCTTGGTATTGTGTTAGCAAGGAACCACTCTTTAAATTTAGGATTTACATCAAAGAACTTTTCTGCAATAGCACTGTCCTGAAGCATTTTAATATCTGTAGGACTAAACCTAGAAATCTTCAATGACTTCTTCATTATCTGCAGTGACTCAGGATCTGATGTAAGAAAGTCATTCACCAGTTCAATAAAATCATGAGATACTTCTCTCTTCTGTAGAGCATTTAGTTTATCATAAAGAGCGCTGAGCTCTGCATTCTTAGAAAGGTCTTCCTCTGTAATACCCTTCTTTTTCATCTTGCCCTTTATTCTCCTAAACTCATCAATTTCATCTTCTGATGGCTCCTCACCCATAGCTATACTTTCCTTATAGCTTCTATACATATCGTATTCAGCAGAAGTAAGACCTGTTGTGCTTTCTTTAACCTCTTGCTTTAACTCTTCAATCTCCTCCTCAATCTTCTTAATAGTAGCGAGGAGCTCTGCAGGCATTTCAGAACCAACAGGTTCAGAGTTCTTGTCTTTGTAAGCACTGATAATATTGGCAATCTTACCGTAGTTTTCTATAATCTTAAGTTGAGCAGGCTCACTGCTTAGCTCACTCATTCTAGCAAATATCTCAGCTCTATCTTCATAAAACTTGGAGGTAAGTTTTATTACAGTGTTCTTTGATACCCACTCATCAAGTTTCTCCTTAAACTCTTTTGCTGTTTTACCAGTTGGCTTGATACCATTATCTATAAGTGACTGCTTAAAGTTTAAGTAAGAACTTTGGAATGCACCTTTTCTTTCAGTCCACTTATAGAACTTATTGGACATGTTTCTATGTTCTCTAAGTCTAATAGCAACTTTATAGGGCATACTATCTTCCTCTTTGGGTGTGCCGTCAGCATTATACAAAGAGTAAAGAAGTCTGTATTCTCTCCAGTAAACCTCTAGTGTATCTAGATTATTTACAATGTCATCTACAGAACTAACTGTGCTATTTAAACCTTGAATCTTATTCAGAATTTCTGCTCTAGCTGCCTCTGCTTTTTTACCAACCTCATCTTGGAAGAAACTTCTGAGTTTACCAAACTCCTCAGTATATTCCTGATGCATATACTGAGCTTTGAAGTCTTTTAGATTTTTAATAGCAGTATTGTAATCCTCCTCTGCTTGATCTGTCTTCTCCTCATTAAAGGTCTTCTTAGCTTCCTCTACTTTATTTTCTAGATCCCGGACATCTTTTTCATAATCAGTCCAGGGGTTAAGAAACTTCCATACTTTTCTAGCATCTTTTCCCTCTGACTCATTTCTTACAGTGTCAAGGAATAATAAGTCCTTACCCATCTGCATTCTAGAATAAGCTGTTGTATAACCAGCAGCATCTACCAGATCAGATACACTATTGATAAAGTTGTTAAACTGACTTTGGATTACAGTGTTCATTGCTGTAAACCTGTCTTTGACATAACCAGCAAATCCAAAAATGATAGGATCTTGGTTATTCATATAGCCCTCTAAGAAACTATTAATAGCACCGGCATCACCAAGTTCTCCCTTGAGAAGCTGATCAATTTTTTTAGGAGTCAATCTTATCTCCTCATACTCTCTTTTTACTCTAGCTATTACTTCTGGGGGAGCATTTTTCTCCTCATATCTTTTTAGGATATTGGTATAGTAGTTATCAATAGTCTGCGCCATTGGAGCCAGTTGATCTACTATTGTATCCTTTACCCCTGCAGTATAAATTTTATCAGAGTATGACTTAGTTCTAGTTAGTGTTTCTTCAATCTCATTGATTAAGCCTAAAAGCGGATTACCGGGACCAATGTATTCAGAATACTCTTGGTTTCTGAGCTCACTCTTTATATCATTTAAGAACAATCCCCAGTCTCTAATAACTCTATTAAGATAAAATGCTCTAGAGATATTAAGAGGGTTGTTAAGGTCTTTACTAATTTCTTTAAAGTGCTCAAGAATTCTGCGGCTGGCTAGATTAAATCTAGTCATGCTATTCAAGAATGCTTCAGCGTGAGCATTCATGTATTTAATCTCATCTTCTGCAGTCTCAAACTTTACATCACCCTCTCTCTGGAACATTCTAAGGTTACCCAGAATCTCCCTGATATCTGATCTTTGCATTGTATCAGAAAGCAGTTTACCTATCTCCTTATAGTTCTTAGAACTAATAATCTTAGCCTGCTTATTAAACACATCAAACATGTTCTTGCTAAGTTTAGCAAGCTCATTCTGTTCCATTGATGCTAGGTCATCAATCATTTGCTGTCTGGTATCCCTAGCAAATGCTACCACATCGGCATTGGTAACTTTCTCTGCACTGATAGCAAAGCTCTCAGACATAAGCATATCAGCCAGTTGATCCAGAGTAGTTGTCTCACTCAGGTTCTCTATCTTAATCTTAGTACCCTTGAATAGTTTTCTAAAGTATTGTTTAATGTTATAAAGGAACTCTTTAATAAGAGCAAGGAATCCTGAAGACTGTGGTTGGTTTTTAAATTTAGCATCCGCTGCTCTAGATAGAGCTCTTACCAAAGCTTCTTCTTTAAAGTCAGATGAATCCTCATCATACTCCGGGTAGAACTTTTTAACCTCTTCTATAATTGCCTGACCCTCTGGAGTTGAAGTAAGCTGCAAATACAGGTTCTCAAACAACTCTGGGTTATCAATAGCAATAGCCTTAAGAATAGGGTGAGCAAACTCGTGGAAGACAATTTCTGTTGTCATCTTCTCTCTTACAAGATACACTTGTCCATTAAAGAAAAAACCGGGCTCACCATTATAAGCTTTACCAGCATTGTCCAACATCTCTTTAGCATGAGCCAAAGTAATCAGTTGACTATTTACTCCAACACTAGCCCTAAGTTTATTGGCTAGCTTCTCAGCTATCTCATTACCACGGGTCTGTTGGAACTCTGCCTCATCTAACTCAATGGGATTATCTAGGACAGTATATCTTTCACTATACTGAGCTTGATCTCTGTAAAAAGAAACTTGTGCATTAGGTGCAGTTTTTCCTAATACAAAATCTTTAAACTGTTGCTGGTCTTTCTTAGTACCTAATACATGAATCTGCTCTGGTTCAAATACGCCAAAAGAATCAGACTTTAGAGGATCAACTATATTTCTATATATTACAGCATCGTTTCCTTGTTCAATTGCTTTTGCAACTTGTCTTGCTGCTATATACTGGGTTGGGTAGCTTGTATCTTTATAATCATCCGGAAAAGGTGAGTCTGCATAATCATGTTCAAAAGCATTTTTTACATTCAGGACTACATACATTACATTTTGTGTGTAACCTTTGCGCTTTAGTTCCTTTTCAGATTCTTCTTTTACTTCTGCATCTTTTTTTATGGCAGCTTCAAAAAACTTCTTGATCTGAGCACTTGTTAAATCATCTGCATATGCACTTTTAAGTTCACCTTTACGTAGTGTATAAACAAACTTATAACCTTTATCCTTCTCATGATATATTCTATAGCTTCCATCAGAATTACTGGTTGTATATTCTTCAAATGTCCCGTACTCATTTTCTATAGTTATATCATTTGTTTTAAATCTATCTATCTGGGATAGAAATTTTTTAAACTGATTAGTTGATCTATTTATATTATTAATGGTATTTGTAAAACCCTGTGCATCGCGGTAGTCATAATTTTTTCTTAGTCTCTTGCGCTCTAGTTGCAGTAGTTCAATTATTTCATTTTTTGTTTTTCCCTCCGCTTTAGCTTTTTCAATTAGATTATTAAAGTAAGGAATAGTTTTTAGAAAACTTACTCTCTCTTTTGCATCAGGATATATATTAACAACTCTTTCAAGAGCGTTCAAGACAGATCCTAAAAAATTATGTCTTCCTAAGAAAGCATAACTTAAAGCATTGGTTTTATTATTTGAAAAGAAAAAGGCATTTGATGAATCGAATGCAAACTCTTGACCTCTTTTATTATCTATTAGCTTACCTTCTCCTGTTGTAAGTCCTCTTTTTTCTTTTGAGAACTCCTCAAACTTTTCATAGGTACCATGAAAGAGTATATCCTTTACAGTAGTTTCTGGAAATATACTGCCAAGATACTCTTGGTATTGCTCTAAAGTACCTATTTGACTTAACTCAGGAACAGCATCATATATATCTTTTGCACTTGCCTTACCCTCTTCTTTTACAAATAAGGTAGGTTTACTTTTCATAACATCATCCACGGAGCGGATGGTTTCATTCTCCATGAAATCTCTCATGGCTTCAAATTCACCTACAGCATCTACTAGGGATTTCCACTCTGGGGAACTGGTATTGGGGCAAAAGTTCATCGTGCTTTACTAAAACATTTAAGTAATTGTTCTCTCACATCAGCATCTGTAATAGGCTGAGTTTCAGCTATTTCCTCACGAGCCTCAGGTAATACCCTACTCATAGGATTAACATAACCAAACTCTTCTCTCAACCTCCTACTCAAATATACGAAAGTTTTAGGGGCTGGAGCATTTTCAATGTCCATTAGCTTGGCTTTTGGATCATTTATATTTTCATCAAATGCATAACCAAGTAATGATAGACCATAGCCACGCTGACTGAAAATAAGAGTTTTTGGATTGGTATCATCATCTCTAAGTTTGATGAGCTCCTGGATACCCTTTTCTATAGTCTCTATGTTTGCATCATATGTAGCATCAGTTATAAACTGATCTGCATTTAGGATCTTACTAAAGGTCTTTGTTATAATACCAGAAGTGTTCTCTTTAGGTATTACACCATCATTGACAAGATCCTTAATCACTGAGCCAGTTACACCTGTGAATTTTGATGCAATTAACATAGTTGACTGATTCTGAGGACTGTATGAGTTCAAACTATCATCAAATACAATCACATCATTTTCATTAAGGGCACTTTTAAGTTTCTTGCCGAGCTCTTTTTTAAGATAGGTAGATGGCTTATCCTTAGTACCCTCTGGTACTTCTATTTCAGAAGGAACATCATATAAAACCACACTTGGATCATATGCACTAGAGTAGAAAGTTTTTGTTTCACCCTCAGTTGCTGTAGTACCATAGTAATTCTTTATGTTTTTTCTTTTGTAAGGAATATAAGAAATCTGGTCACCACTCATCATAGATTCGGATGACATTGTTCTATACTGTGCTGAGAATAGTCTCCAGTACTCATTTAAATATTCGGCAGAGTCTACCTCTAGATTACGAAGTGATGTTGCTACAGCAGCATCCATTATTCTTGAGAACTTGCCGGTATTTACTATTCTAGCAAGGCTGAATGAACTCTTACCATCCTGACCTGCTTGCAAGAATGCAAACACTGAGAACATAGAGAACAATCTACTGATTCTGTCATTCTCTAATTGGTTAGATACCTTCTGAATACTTGGGTCTGATAGTCTCTGCAGTTCCTCATGGTATGCGTTAACTGCATCTGTATCCAAACTTGATTCAGAAAGTCTAAGGTTTTTAGTTCTACCTGAGAAGTCAGTTTGTAGAGATGAGAATAGTCTAAACTTAGACATCTCATCCGGGTACATTGTTTCAAGTCTAGCTACTTGTGCTGCAAAACCACTTGTGTCATAAAACATAAATGGAATGTTGTAAGTATTTAAAAGAGCGTTGTCTCTTAGATACTCTTCATAGGCTAATCTACTTTTCTTGTTATCACCGAAGTTACTTGGCTGTCTTGACTTTCTATACTCAAAATCAGCTGTCTCAGTATACTTAGAATAAGGTACCATGTATCTAAGTGTCTCTCTTTCATACACAAATTTGTAGAATGAGTTCTTAGATATTCTAGGATCCTTACTACTAAAATATTCTTTCTTAACCGGTGCTAAACCTCTTTCACTTGTGTACTCAGGACTTGCATAAAATTCTTTATTAAAGTCTTCTTCCATCTGAGTAAAGTCCACATAAAGAACTCCATTCTCTACATAGGCTCCTCTTTGTAATACAGTTACAGGTGTAGTCTCAACAGTTGCAGCTAATCCTCTATAGGGTGCTTTTTTATTAAATCTATTTGGATTATATAAAAACTGCTGGAAGATGTAGTTAGTAAAGTCATTTCTCAATGTATTTACAAACTGCTCTTTATTAGCAAATGCACCCGGGAATTCTTTTTCTAAATCATAAGGTGAAAACTCTTTTGATGTATCACTCACAAATCTCATCAACTCAGGATGTGTCCTAAGAGGAAACATCTGAGAAAGAATGTCAATCATCTTGGATTGTTTCTTAAAGCTACCTATAGGTGAATTGTTCTCAATATCCTGGATAACTTTAGTAGGAATTCTGGTTTCATTCTCAAGTGCTTCAGCATTCTCTAGTTTTTCATTAAGAGCAAAGATATTTGTAGCTCTTGCGGTATCAAAGTTCATCCCCAGCTTAACTGCTGTGGTTGCCTTTGCCATCTCTTCTATTTCTATGAAGTGCAGGAACACTTGGTAATCAAACTTACTGTAATTACCCATTGGGTTAGCTACATTATCCTGAAGTTCTTTAAGAGTAAACTCAGCCTTGTCTCCAATTATTTGGCCAATCAAGTTGGTGTATATATGCTTTTTCTGCTCTTTAACCTTAAGCTTCTTTTTATCTTTTACAAGTGGACTTAGAATTTTTTCTCTTGCGTAAATTCTATAATAGCTTGGATTTTCTGCAGATTCTCCCATAGCTTGAGCAAAGGTGCTTCTGATAAGTCTTTGCTTTTCTACATAGTCTCTGATAATAGGTTGAGACATAAAGTAGACAGCTTGCTCTAATGGCACACCTGCTTGAACCAAAAACAGAAGTGATGGTGATAGCTCAGGGTTACCTTGGATATCAAAGATCCATGAGTCTTTAGCTACGTCTACCCAACCATTCATCATTTGAGAAATGATTGTAGATATTCTGGTCTTATTATCCTTACTATAGAGATGAGATAAAGATATAGCCTGGCCATCAGGTGTAGACATCTGATTATGGGGCATTAACAACCTTTGCTTTATAGAATAAGGATTCTTACCTCCACCCAATAATGCCTTCACTGACATATGAGCACCTATTCTATTAAATACAGTGTTATATGTATTGTCTACTGCACCAAGACCAAGTGTCTTCTTACCAATATTGTTAGAGTTCTGCTTATACCTGTTATACCCTAATTCAAAAATTCTAGTTCCCGCTATAGTATCAAACTTCTCACCGGTAACAGTTTTCATAGGATCATAATCCCTAACGGATTTAGCTAATGTATCTGCTAATGGTTTAACCAGGAAGGTTCCGTTTGGAGTAACTAGATCCACAAAGTTAGAATCACTAGAAAGTATATCAACTATAGAACTGAGCAGTTCATTTTCAAGACCTCCGGATTCAACACTTGCTAGTTCTGTTTTTAGTTTGTCTATTTCATTAATGATAGAACCCACTTTACTTTCTTTATACTCAGTGAGTGGTTTAGCTGCAATCTTATAAAGCTCATCTAACTCCTCTTGAATAGCATACAAGTCCTCATACAAAGACTCAGGATAGATTTCACCAAGTTCAAACTGATTCCATATCTCATTATTTATTCTACGGATCTCCTGCTTATATCCAGTAATGGTTTGATTAAAGTCAGTTTTAAGTTCTTGCGGTACTGACTCTAGATACTCTTTAGTATAATTAAACACATCCTGATTGGCAGCATCTAGTTTCTCATAAAGGTCTTTGATCTTCTGCTTTGTTGCATTAATATCTACCTTAGATCCTGAATTATATTTAACCAGAGAAACACCTTTAGATGTCTTCAGCAATGAAGGAAACATAAAGGTCAGCTTATCAATATCAAAGTCACCACCTGACTTAGCTACAATCTCTGATGGAAGGATAACTATATTACCAGATGTCTCGGGTAGAAACTCAGCTACCTCAGCAAATTCCATAGAGTTAAGACCCTGTACAGGAATACGCACACCCATGATTGTAATCATCTGTCTATTCTCACCTAGCCATCTTTCATCTTTAATTACTTGATTAAGAGCATCAAAGTTTGGTATTCCTTTGGCTTTTGCTATAGCAATTACATCAGGATGTTTAAGCAGCTTTTTAAAATCTCCCTGCAATGCAATTTTAATTTTCATTGCAGTAGAAGGATCTCTTATTTCAGTAATTTGTGGAGTTACACCTTTTATTCTAGCATCAAGATATGCAAGTTCAGTAACTCTAGCATTTCTATAACTGTCTGCCCAGTATTTTGAATCAGTATTATTTAGTTTATTACGTGCATCCTTAAGTGCTGCATTATCATAACCTTTATATTTCTCATCAAAATTTATAGTTTTTCTTCTCTTTC
>Ga0181355_1001204_pt1 | contig 11394 bp, 34 predicted proteins | sample Fa13VDMM15DN_FD_130099 | JGI IMG/M metagenome (GOLD analysis project Ga0181355, IMG submission 130099) | Freshwater viral communities from Lake Michigan, USA - Fa13.VD.MM15.D.N | ecosystem: Environmental > Aquatic > Freshwater > Lake | place: USA: Michigan | collected 2013-09-23 | reverse complement strand
TTTCCTCGCGCTACCAGAAGCGCACCTGGATCGGTACCGGCTCTTCAAATATCATGTTCCCTTTATGGTCGCTCTCACATTTGGCATGGGTTTCGCCTTCCTGGATCCCTTTGGTTACTCGTGGTATTTGGTTTGGGACTAACCTTCCTTCTTATTTACATTTATATTATATGAAATCTAAATATAAAATCCAACCGGAATCTAAAAATAGTTTCTAAAAATCAATCCGAATATAGTCTAAATATAAACGGCATATTGGTCTAAAAATAAACCACCCTATCCGGATCCATCTAAAAATAACCCTATAATCCGTCTAAAAATAACCCGCATGGTTACTCCGTATAGCTAGAGAACCAAATATAACCGCATCTAAAAGTGCGATTCTTCTAAAAATAGATCCGAATATAGACCAGTATCCTTCTAAAAATGGATCTAAAAATAGACCAAGTTCTTCTAAAAATAGACCCTCTCCTTCTAAAAATAGATCTGGGCTTTTCTATATTATATGGAAATCGATCTAAAAATCAAACCGGTATCCTTCTAAAAATAACGCGATTCATCTAAAAATAAATGCGGTAAAGGTTGGATATTAGGATACGTATTTAACGCACATATACAACGTTCAGCACCGCAAGGTATATCAGTATATACCCGGGAAGGCAATAAAGAGCCTACGCCCCCTAAAACTACGTTTATCAGCGGAAGATATATCTAACCTCGCCTCCTAGTTAATAATACCCACGATACGCATTCTTACCACAACCTCCGTGTCTGCGTATTGTACTGGAATATTATGATTACATTAAATTACACTTTTAATTCATAGACACCTCGCACACTGCGAGTCTAGGTACTACTTAATATATGCATACTGGGTTATCTTATATTATAATTAACGTATTGATATGTGTGCCACTCTGAGTATGCTATAGGTTTACTATTAATGCGATTACCTTTAAAGTATAATTTCATTGCATCAACATGACTATACCATTCTTGATATCCATGATGCTTTCCTTGTGCATTATATGTTTTAATGTCTTTATGCATTGTGTTTGTATATATAGTATTTTACTTCTTAGATCCGTAGCGTACTAGGATTACAATTTAGTTTGGGATACCTGGTATTATCTTACATAGTAATAAGTTTCTTCCATGCCATGATATTCATGATATCCTATAGCTGCATGACGTTTATATGTGCCTCTATATGTTAGTTCGTTTAAATAGTTTAAACATCCTTGTTGATATCCATGGTATTCACCTTGTGAATTTTTATTGGTAATCTCTTGCATAACCGTTTTATTTATATTATATAATACGACACAATCGCCAGACATAGATACTCTGGTACTTGATGCCATTCGTTATAGCTAGCCATAAGTCCATGATGTCTTGTTCCTCTATGTGCTACCATGCTAACAGACATCTCTGTATGCCATATCTCTATGGATCCATGTAGACGTCCCGTTGCATCCATTTCGTAATTAGTATGTGGTTTCCGATGGAATGGTTTCATTGTGTTATCTTATATTAATTTATCTACGATTCCACTCCCAATAAGGTAGATTAATATTAATGCAATAATAGCACATGCTATTAATAGTAACCCTGTAAACCCTCTTAAGAAAACCTCTACTGTATCAACATAGAGTTCACCTTTAGTTGACCACTTACCTAATCCGTACATTATTGCAATAGGTATTGCTACTACTAATACACCTATTATAAATTTTAATACTATCATAACTATTTATTTTATATAATATGTGGATGAATTTACTGCATTGGTAAAGCTGTGGTATTCTCCATATCCGATTATTGCACCATTGTTGTAGGTAACTCGTATTTTGACTCGATTAACTAAATAGGTTTCTTGATACCCGTGCCAATTTAATTTGTCATTCCAGGTTCTAATGTCTTTCATGATTCATCTTATTTATCTTTCAATTCCTAATTCTTCTAATGATACCGGAGTGTAGTCTACATGTTCACATGATACGCAGTGGTATCTATCATCAGGTACCCATTCATCCTTAAATCCATTTTCTTCTAATTTCATTATTTGATTCTCATGAATATGCCCGTGTATGTTTCTAGGTACTCTGAATTCTAATTCACGTTCATGTACTGGACAATGTGATAACCAGATGCCTTTGTATTTAACCATACCAGATACTCCTTGTACATATTGCAATAACGCCGGAATATCCTTCATCATATCATGGTTGCCTAATACTACTTTCTTCATACCGTTTAATCGGTTTAACAACGGATATGATTTGCTAGATTCCATTGTTACATCACCTAAGATCCATGTTATATCACGTTTATTAACTTTCTTGTTCCATTGTGATATAATGTATTCGTCGTGTTCTTCAACCGTAGCGAAACCTCGTTTAAGTGCCATATTGGTGTGACCTAAATGCAAATCTGCTATGAATCTAACTTTACTCATATCTTTTTTTTTATTAATATAAGAAATTAAATGTAAAAAACCAACCGGTTAGGGTTGGCTTATCTTATAAAATATGTCGTTATCCCAATCAATTTTGCTGTGTATATATTGTGTTGTTCACAATACCAAATTGGTAATAGTACCGTATTAGTATTAGTATCTCGAAGATAACATCGCATTCCTTGCCAGTTACCATATTGATTAAGTTTAAGTGTGTTCTGTAAATGTGTCATCTTATAATGTATAATGTTTGAACAAATCTATGTGCTTCTACATAACCTATTGCCAACCAGTTTTTCATATTGCATCGCATAGATAATTTACCATTAGTATTATAATGTTCGATATATCTTTTCATCATTGTATATAATATGTAATTTGTTCCTTAGTATGCCATTCTTCGTAGCCTATTTCTTTTCCGTGGATGTAATTAACACGCAATGCTAACATTCGACCTCTGTCGTATATTACCCATAATCCGTGATTGTTATATTGATCATCATATGGTCGTAGACTTTCATTCATATGAGATAGTATATACATTTTTTAGTTTTTAATCCATGGATCTCATGATACCCAACGAGTACAAACATCAATAAGCCTACACATACCTGGTTACCTCTATGTCGTATCATACCATTAGACCAAAAGTCGTTTATTCGTATTAGTTTCATCTTATATGATATTTTGTAAAGTTAAACATATGATCTTCTTCATATCCAATAAACTTTCCATGTTGTGCATTGCAACGAAACAATATTATACTGCCGGCCGGTGAATGCGAATACCATTCTTGATATCCATGCAGCTGGTTGTATTCGTCTAACATTTTAATAGTTTTATTCATATTATATAATAAATTGCGATGCTACCCGAATCCGGAAAGACACCACCTGGTTCACTATTTTCTTCAACATATCCAACATCACGTCCATGTGCCATACATCCTCGATACCAACATCCTGGTTTTACTTTAGACAACTTGTTTTGTCGATCGCTTTCCGATACATACCATTCTTGATATCCATTATAATGCCCAGATTCATCTACTGGTGCTGTATCTTTTACTATGATAGCCATAATTGTGTTTTATTTATATCCTTGATTAGGATTTTCTAAATAGTTTTCAATTTCAATAATTTTTCTGCAATCCATTTCCCATTCAAAGTGTTCGACATTAATTGGTTTACATGGATCCTTTGTGGACATGATATCCATTAGCTCGTCTGGATCATCATCTAAATGAAATACAAATCCTTTATCTTTTATGAACTCGCTTTTAGATGCATGATTAGTAAATACAATGTGTTTTCGTTTGATACCTAAATTATCTGCTACTCTAAATAATTTACGGTTTTGTTTATCTATCCAATGCCAACCTTTTTCAGTTGCATATTCTGTAGTACATCTAGATGTTACGATCCAAACTTCATGACCTGCGTCAACTAACTCTTTAGCAAAACGTTGTACATCCTTTCTATCCAATGTGCTATCAAAATCAAAACTTACTTTCATGATATGTAAAAAAAGAATTTATAGTGAACTTCGGCAGTTGAAATTATCGTATCGAGGTAACGTGTTTCTCGGATGACCGCATGCGGTATGATGTGATACCCGCAACTCATATCGATAATAAAGAGCTCTTTATTATAGTTAAAGTTTATTCTTCTAGTTATCATTTTCTTTAATTGGATTACCTAATATAAATTCATTTGCTTTTTCTTCAAACGACCAATCACAATCCGATATTGCGTCTTCGTCACTCAATTCAATTTGAAACTCGATTAGTTTTTCTCGTACTATATCGGTGATTACTGAATTGAGATATGTTGTTAACAAGATACCAATTGGGTTATTTTGTTGCCCCAATGATACTAAAATGTCTGATGTAATTTCTTGTGTTGTCTTCATATCTTTTATTTTCTTATATAATAGAAAATAGATTGAACAAATCCAATCTATTTAATATAATATATTATCTGTTTGCCGTACAATATCACAGCATAACCAACTCTACCTAAACGATCGTGTTTATTATAACGTCCCCAACCCTTATGAAAATAATGTTGTATCATCGTATATAAAATGTTGTCGATGCCCAACCTAAATATTCTTCATATCCAATTGGTTCATTGAGTTGCATATTGGATCTCCACCATATTATAGTTTGAGGTAAACGATTATAATGCGGATCCACATAAGACCGTACCAAAGCATCAAGTACATAATCATCTTTGCTTATAATTCGCTGATTGAATCCATGTAGTTCAGCGCCGTTAATTGCCAAATCTACATTAACAGCAGTGGATGCCGATGCCGAATCATCTAAAAAATTATAAACTTCTTTCGGTTCCATATGTTTTATCTTATGTAATATATCGTACGACTATTAATTAATTTATTATCTGATACTAGAAATGAATTATGATATCCATATTCATCATCCATTTTAAATGATCCTCGATACCACAACCATCCTTTAAGATCAATCCATTGCTGGTAACCATTGCATACAGGTAATCGTTTCCCTGCAACTGTAACTGTATTTTCTACGTGTTCGAACTGATGTGCTGTCATCGTATAAAGTAAAATGTTTGTTGGATCCAACTATGAAATTCACAATAACTAATCGTCCGACCATCTACACTATCGTAATGTATCCTGCGACCCGATTCTAGTGAATATTTAATCATTGTATCTGCTACCTATTACGTGTTTTCTCCACCGTGTAGTAAATTTACTAGTTGGTAATCGCGTTGCTATGCTTTCTCCTAATAGCAATAATGGTAATGGCAATGCTGTGATTGCAATTACAATTAAGAACGGTGTATTAAATTCCATTTTAGTATAGTTTATTAATGAATATAAAAATATATTTCTTTGAGGTTAAGGTATTCCCAGTAGCCAATATCTTTTGATGTAGCACTATGAAACTTACTAAAGTGCCAATAACCTCGATATAAAGGATGATTAATAAAATGTTTTTCTGTCATCATACTTTGTTTACTAAATCGATTCCATGATGTACTCCGGATATAAAAGAATCAACATCGAATCCCATATCTTTGCTAATATACTTTCCAATGATGATACCAATTTCGTTTCCAATATCCGATAAGTCACCTCGATCATATGGTAAATTATTAAATGTGTTTGCAATATCACTAGTAATAACAGGAAATATATTATCATCAACAGTATGTGGTATACGAATCCTTACGCAATCCTGTGGCTTTGATTCATTGCGATAAAAGTTATTGATATATCCTATAATATTTGCAGATCCAATTGGATTGGCAGAGTGCACTAAAACATCAGGAAATATGAGTTCGGATGTCTTTTTAATGCTTCGGTGCATATCAATACGATCCGGATTTAATTCATAATACTTATCAACCAACCACTTCGCAGCATCATAACCCGTTTTCTCTTCAATGTTATCATAGTTAATGCTATAATGTTTACTACCGAATTCGACATATTCACGCTCTGCCGTACGACCCAAATCATGATCCAAAGAAATCAAACTGATTTGATCTAGTCCGATACGCTCTACTAAATCAACAAACTCATTGTAGTTTCTTACCACAATGAAGCTTTTGTCTACTGGTGTGCGGATGTCATCTAAATATATTTTCATAACTTATTTAATTTTTTAACTAATATTCTAATTGCTTTTAACTGACCGTGAGTCAACATTAATGTTGTATCATTAATGGTTACATCAAATCCGTCACCATTAGCCCATTCGGTTACTTCTATGAAGTCGTGCAAGTTAGCAAGATAACAAAAATCCATTAATCTCGAATTAACTGACTTTCTATTCCCAACATTAATTTCATATTTCTTTGCCATAACTCTTTTAATTTTCTATATAATAGAAAAAAGGTTGGACGAATCCAACCTATATCTTAACAATGTTTTGAAGTTTACCAATAACATATGTGGCGACATACTCATACCAGACATCATATGCATACGCATAGAATTTTATGGTGCCAGTTAGATCCATAGTCTCTAAACCATCTTCTACTATGCGAAGACTATTAAATATACCACGTGGGCCTGTTTCAATTGTTTCTGGTTCTCTAGATTCATAATGATACATCATTCTAGTTAATGTACCATCTGCGTTGATATAAACATCTTGCAATACATTGTCTAATGACTTTGTTTGAAACTCTGCTCTTTTGAGTATTTCTTGTATATCTTCTGGTTCCGGTAACATATCCACATTGATATGTATGTTATCGAACATTCCCATATCAATCGAATACTAATCCATAACCCGATAATATCTCTCTTAAGATATTGCGATACCTTTCTGCTACCGCATCTTCTACATCGCATGCTTCTTTGTCGTGATGTATATGCGATTTGCCATACTTAGTAGTCGCTCTTAAGTATTCTTGATCCAAGTCCCACATTGCTAGCTTCCATTTGTAGCCATCTAATGCTGTTCTGATGTCTTCTTGATCTTCGACTGCATCGAATTCTAATATTACTTTTGCCATAACTCTTTTTTTATTTTAATATAGTAAATTTATAAATTAGATCCAACCTAATATTAAATTTTCTTAAGATGCAGACGTGTCTGCAGCTGGAGCTCCGAATGTACCTTGTTCTGGAGCTGCTTTTGATTGCCAACTAGTACCTGCTAAATCACAAATTTGCATATACTCTACACCTAAATTTCCCATAATATCAGAAACCATTGAGTTAAATACTCGCCCATCTTCACTATATTTAGCACGGATTGCAGCAAAAAATGTATCCATTATTTCACGATGTACTTGCAATAAACCACCACCAGAAACTTTTATTATTGTTCTAGCTGTACCCATAATAAAATTTATTCCAGGACCATCAAGTGATCTATGCAAAGCTAGGATCGCCTCCTTGTCGTCAGCTAATCCTTCGTCTGCTCGTATTTTTGCAATTGTGTCAAATACATCTTCAGCAATCGGTTGAATTTTTGATTTTAACATTTGTTCTATTTGTGGAGCACCTTGTTTATTACAAAGACGAGTTCTATCTTCGTGACCAAAATCCATTTCACTCCACACTTGGAATAATTTTTTAACTATATTTAATATACTACCAGAATATTTAGCAATAGAAATTTTTTTACCTTTAGATGCCTCAAAATTTGGATCAACTACGTTTGAAACTGCATTTTGAACAGCTCGAACCGGAGCTCCGACTGCTGCGATTGCACTTCCAACTATACCTTCATCTGTAGATATCTGAGATAGTTTATCTAAATTAGATTCATTTAAATTTTTTGCATGAAATCGAATTAGATTTTCTGCTAATATATTAGATTGTGTCATTTATATTCTACCTTTTAGTATAAATATAATACTTATTAAGTTTACGCAGATCTTTGTTCGAAATGCGTCTCACATAATGTCTCCATCCATCCACCAGATCTAATTTCACCTGGTTCTCCACATACCTCACACGTTTTGTATGACAAATTTTCATACTCTCGTATAGCAGTGCGCATTTCATCTGATACTGCTCCAGTATAGAATCGCAATCCTCCATACTTTTGTTTTACTTGATGCACTTCTTTATCCCATTCCAATTCAATTAGTTTAGCAATAAGATCTTTAACTAATGCATACCATCCAGATTCAATTTCAAAAAAATATGGATCCGTAATGGTATCAAACTCTTCTCCACTATCATCGAGACTCCATTTAGGACATTTTAATCCTCCAATAGATTCTAAAAAACTTTTTAGTTCGTCGTAAGTAATTGTCATTTGTTATAGTATTCTACGTATTTGTTTCTAATTTCCAATGCACTTCTTTTTTGAGTAAATGTAGCAGATGAGTTTAATGTACCTAATCCTGATATGATTGTGTTTAGTTCATCATCAGATGCCTGTTCGCATAAGGATTCTATTTCATCGATGGTAATATTGAATGCTGTACAATATAAAATATCCATTAGTCCCATGAAATCGCCGTTATTACCAGAAAGGCAATCATTAACTTCTTTTCTCAAATTTTTCATTACATATGTTTTTTTATTAAATAATCCTGCAATTCGTGCAGTGCATCTATCTTTGCATGATACCATATGGGATCATTAGATATTTCTGCTAATTTAAAATATCCATCAATATGTTTTTTGCAATACTCGAGGATATCATCTACAGCTTCATATTTATTCAGGTCCATGATCGTTAGTATTAGTTTTGATATTATACTCTTTAACAAGTATTTCTTCTATACGTTCTAAAACATAATTGCTATTCTTTGTAACAAATTCAACTCCTGATACCGTTAGTTTGAATGCTATGATTTGTGTAGTTTGCCACGTATAGAATATTGGATTAAATGGTGACATAAACAATGATCTTCCAATTGCTGGTTCATTATGTTTTGAATCAAATCTTCCAGCTTCATCCCATTGTATCCACATCACATCAGCCGATTGTTTAATCAATCCATCATCGAGTCTAGTTAATTTATACATTTCTATGTTTTGCATTAAGTAAAATACTATTCGGTGTAAGTGGTGTCATTGATATTTGATACTCACCGTCCCACCAATCTGAATCTGGATTACAAATAGTATGATCTGCATCGACACTGTCGATTGCATCATAGCCGTTTTCGTATCCAGGAAACAATACAATCATATCATCATCATATTGTTCTAATGCTTCTATTAATTCTCGCTTTGTCATATCCCAAACCATTTTTTTGCAGAGTCTCTGTTTCTTATGCTACCTGCTCGGTATCTTTCTTGATTCTCAGGCTTTCGCAATCTATCATAAGACTCTTTAAGTTTTTGCATTGTTGTGTCTTGATAACTAACGTGATGTTTTCGTTCATTATCAAAGTTTTTATTTGGACGTATCGCTCCCATTAATGGTAACTGTTTTTTTATTTTTATCAGGACAACCATATGCTCCAAAGTTATCTAATGTAATACCGCATTGGCAAGTACGGGTTTCTGAATTGAACTTACAATTCTTAAAAGATAGTTTCTTTGTTTCTAGATAAACATATACCTCAGAATCAATTGGTGTTAATCTATTATCAGGATATATTGTTTTTGCAATTCGCAAACCTGTCTTTTCTGGTTTAGGTGCTCTGCAGATCATACCCATGTGTCGCATCCCAATCAACACTTTTGTTTTTAAATTTTTCTTTCTCATAGCTCTTTTTTTATTTAATATAAGAAAAAACTATAAAATAACCAACCAATCCAGATCCTAATTAGTAAATTTAATCTTTAATTAAAACTTTTTCTGTAACTGCATCTGTAATCTGAGGATTAACATCAGTAAGTTTTGCTTTAATTGGCTTTGGTTTGTCTAACTTATCAATTCTAGAGTCAACATACGATTTAACAACACGCGATTCGTTTTGTATACTGTCATATAAATTGCGCTCTGTCAAAGATATATGTTGGTGTGTGTCTCGTTCTACTTCATTTATTCTGCGAACTAATTCATCAGCATTATTATTAAATAATATTGATGTTTCGGTTTTAAATGTGTCTGCTGCAAACTCTGCATCAGATATTCGCTTCAATGCTTGATACGCCTTAACTACACCAGTAACAGCTAGACCAATAATTATCAGTCCAACCATCGAAAGTGCACCTATAGCAAATGATACTATATTCATAATGTTCCTTTTTTAGTTGGATCCGAATTGGTTTTGGTTATCTTAGTCCCACCAACGGCTGATATTATTATCTAATAGTTTAAATAATAATTTTCTGCTGCGGTCTTGATTTTCATGTGCAATCTCCATTGCAATGAGTTTTTTATCTTTTTCTTCAATTGGGTAATTGAATCTGCTAACCTCGCCAGACATCACTCTTTTATATTGTCTAGGATATCTTTCAAAGTATTCATCGAATCGTTCTGAAATCACATCAATCTCTAACCTTTTAGAATCCTTATACTTCTCTGGCAATCCATCTTTATCAGTAACATCTAAAAAATTAAATTTAGATTCATGATAATCCGTATACTCCATATCATACATATCTTCTTGTTGGATAGTAATCAGTCTAGATGCTAACATCATTTTCTCTGCATCTCGTTGAGCTGTAGTGTGTCTATCTTTGTGACTAATATAAACTGCTTGATTCTCTAATTTAACTCGTAACAGTTCATAAATATAAAAATGATCATAATCGCGGTCTTTCCATATAGTCGGAAACCATCTGATCAGATTCTTTACTCCTTGTATTATTTCTTTGTGTAAATACTTCGCGTCATATCTGAGCCAAGTTATAAATTTATTTGCTATCAACTCTATATTCATACATCAATTTTGTTATTTCATACATACTTGGAAAATACCCATAATATTCTGTTTCCTGCACTTTACTCATTTCTTTATTCCTTATTTTATTATAAATAAACTATTTGTTATTTCAAAGAAAAAGCCCCTTTATATGGGACTTTATTGTTCTGGATCTAGTATGAACTGCGATAGTAATCCTGCTATTGCGAATGGACTCCACTTTCGGTTTCGAAGATCCCATTGTAAATCAGTTGTTGCTCGCCGAGTCAATAGTTGATTTCTTAGATTCAAATTCCTGTTTGCATTGTTTCTGGTCATCTGGTTTATTGTTTATTCTGGTTACTATTACATAACACGCGCCTCTTTTATGATCTTCAATTAATCCGAATGCGTGTTTACTCAAATCAATTTTATTTGCACTTCGATTTCCCATACGATCCGTTACCTCTACGACACATGTTTTACCAGTACGTGTATTTGTAATTTGCAATAAAGAATATCTAGGTGCATAATTATAAGCACAAGTTGGATATGATCGATGCACTCTACGATGTGGTGCGGTATCATACCAGGTTGCTTTGTGATGTGTGTTATACGATGTTGTTGTTAGTATAACGATAAATAATATTAAGTACTTCAAATCATTCCTTTCGT
>Ga0181355_1001201_pt1 | contig 11401 bp, 17 predicted proteins | sample Fa13VDMM15DN_FD_130099 | JGI IMG/M metagenome (GOLD analysis project Ga0181355, IMG submission 130099) | Freshwater viral communities from Lake Michigan, USA - Fa13.VD.MM15.D.N | ecosystem: Environmental > Aquatic > Freshwater > Lake | place: USA: Michigan | collected 2013-09-23 | reverse complement strand
AATGTTCTAGTCGCTGACAGTTTTGCTTTTGCCATTTTTCTTTCGTGTGGTTTTAGGTGTGTTTTGTTTTTCTTTTAAATAATTAATTGCTTCTACAATTCGAGTACAATCTTCATACTGTTCATTTTCAACATAGTACTTAAGATTCTCTTGTAATGTATCAGCAAAGTGTTTTCTTTCTAATGTTATATCATACTCAGCATTTTCCTCTAAACATACTACTGTTATAACATGTATATGTTGTTTACGAGTATTTAGATTAGCAAGTAATGTTTCAACAACTGCTTTAGCTATTGAAAAATCTCTCCGCTCAACCATATCCTGGAATTCCTCGCTGTTGTTAAGTCTAAATTCAGTAGCCATATCAAAATAAATTTAGGAACCCAGGGTCAATTACTTTTCCCTTAAGTTGATTCATCTTCTCATCCTTCTTTAACATATCAGTAGCTAACTTTTCTAGATGTTTTGCTTTAATAGCATCATAATCAGTTATTACTTCATTATGTTTCTTACTCTTCTTCATTCGACAATAAATATTAAAGTCTACTGATAAACTCACTCCCATCATCTATTGGTTCTGGTTTATCTAAACCTAATTCTAATAACCGCTGTTTAGTGTATTCATCTAATTCCCAATCTACTTCACTTTGATTCATTGGTTTATGATCTTCCAATCCCTCAAGCTGCTTACCACTAAATATATCACCTACCATTAAATAATAACAATTATAACAAAGCATCTCCATATTGTCTAATCTGTAGTGTTGTTTATTATTGTCCTTGAAGTGCAAGATAAGTGGGGATTTATAATCTGAAACTCGGCGTTCATGGAAGCCGCAATTACAGCATTCATCTTTTAAATAACCATCTGTTATCAAACGATATTTAATCTTTTGTGGGTTAAAGTGAGATGGATCTATTCTACCTTCTATAATATCTAAAATAGCAGGTTCTTTTTTATTAATAGTAGACACTGATAGGAATTTAGGGATACCTTTACCTGATTGGTTCTTATGAGTGTCAAATAAAGACACCCCACTACTATCAACATATAGTTTCATCCACTTTTTGATATGCTGGTAGGAGCAATTCAAGTAACGAGCAGCAGCGCGAACAGACTTTGTTTTATCCATCGCACTGATAATCGATTCTTTTGTTAATGGTCTTGCTTTAGGCATGTTCTACATCTGGCTCAGTAGCGTCTTCTTCTAGATCGAAGTCATTTAATGTTTTAGAGCTATCATCTACATCTGCTGATATAATCTCAAGTGAAATATTCTCTTCTTCAACCAGTTGTTTCCTAAATTGTTTTTCAGCTTCTTCAATTTTACGAAGATCTTCTCTATCAACAGCATAGGTTTCAACCCATGTATGATCACCTTCTCCCATTAACACTGTCACAGCTGCTTTCTTTTCAACAGTTGAATGTTGAGTACATGTTTGCGTGTTAGGCAAAATGTTTATACGTCTTGGGTCAATTTCAACCTCACACACAATACATTTTCTACTCATCTTTTTTACCTTTATTTTCTATTTTATCTATTTTTTCTATTACCTTCCATAATTCTTCAGGTGTCTTTAGCTTATATTTTTTAGCTGGCTTACCTTCAGGTGTGATTTCTAAATCTAGTATATTTCCTTCAGCATCAATTCTATCATACACATACCATAGAATCAATTCTGCTTTCCATTCTTCAAAATGTAGATAAATTAAATCCTCAATTATATGGTAGAAATGTTCTTCATAATTCCAAAAGTCAACTTGTAATTGAGTATGCAAGAAACTAGTTCTAATCCAACAATTATCTAGTTGAGATACAAGTCTAACAAATATTTGTTTTTCTTTATTCTCAGCATTCCTTATACTGTCAGAAATTCTAAGTTTACTTCCAAAATTATTTAGATTCATCTTTTTCTTTTATAGAATAAATTTTCAAAAAATCACTTATTTCCATTTGTTTCATTGATGAGAAGTGAATCGCCGCTATACCTATTGTACCTGCATTACAATGCCCTAATGGCTCAGCGCTTGAGTCAACTGATGCGTGGTAGTAATAGTCTTTGTTTTTCATAACTTTTATTTATCTAAATATAACAAAAAATAAGTAAAAGCCAAATTATAGCTTAATAAGATTATTTTGTAATTCTTCTATTTGGTTAATAGTAATTGTGAATATATCTAATTCAAATGTCCCTATCTCACCATTATCTTTAATTATATCTGGTAATTGTTGTATTATAGTGAATGAATGTTGGTTAAATTCATCACCATTAAACTCAACTATAATATCATTTTCTCCATATGGGTCATTATGGTTCTTAATAAGTACTCGTTTATTTAAGTTAAATTGGGTGTTTTTTTGTTCTGTTTCTATATAATCTTGAACTCGACCTATTACATTAAATTTCTCCTCAGTGTATATTCTATCACACCATGGTTCTAATGCCTCTAATAATTGTAAATTACCATTATTTATTATAAAAGATATATTATATTTTGGTGATGGTGTTGGGAATTGAAACTCATCATTTTTAATCCAACTCCCCCATTTACGTAAATAATTTCTAGCAGCTCTATTTGATACTAATTTATAATAATTATCATCTTTACCTATTTGTTCATTCCATCTATGACCTCTACAAGTTAAATGATACACAAATGCGTCTCGAGATTGAATTAACTCATAACCAGCTAAAATCCATCTTTGAAATATATCTGAATCTTCATATGGGAATGGAGCAAATAACGGATCATGTCCTCCAATAGCTTGAAAATCATTTTTATATAAAATCCATGGTGCAAACATTCCTTTTGTTGTTTGATCTTTAAATTCATTTTGAGATTCTAAAGAGAATTTTTCAAAAGCATCTATATTTAAAGTATCAAAATCCATTCCAAAATCCTTAATTATCTTTTCTTTACCTTCAGGATGTAATGGAGGCTCAATTCTAGTAGCACAAACTACAGTTCCGGGCTTTAAATGTTTAATTAAGTTTTTAATATAATTTGGGCCAACTATCATATCAGCGTGTAATATACCCACTATATCACTATCAACTAGCGATATACCTTTATCATATAATATAGTATGACCCACTCGAGTCTTAGATCGGTATGGAGTATGTAAATTATCTTTGGGGAGTGAGCATAACCATTCCCATGTCCCATCTGTTGATCCATCATCTAAAAACATTATTTTAGCTTCAGGAGCATTTTTACATATACTAATATAAACATTTTTTAAATGTTGTAGATTATTATAACTTGGTATTATAAATGATATCATTTGTTTAATTTTTTAATTGGTGTTCCACCATATACCCCTGGCTCTTCTATATTCTTAACTACTCCAGAGTTAAGTCCTATGGTGGTGAAACTATGAATTGATACTTTTTCTTTTATTGATGAATTAGTTCCTATGTATACTAAATCAAATATAGTTACATCGCCTGAAATTATGGCTCCAGGCATAGCACTAAAATAATCTCCTATTATTGTATCATGGCCTATTTGATTACCTCTATTTAATACAGCATGTTTTCCTATTTTGATATTAGTTGTTAATATAGAATTAGCTCCTATAAAACTTCCTTCTCCAATTTCAATATTCTTATCCAACATTAACACTGATGGATGAATGAATGTAAAAAAATTAGTTTCTTTTGGTAATTTTTGAACCATATTATATCTAGTTCTAGAGTCTCCAATCGCTACCATCATTAAATACTCTTTAGGGTCAAATGATGATATAGGTTTAGTATATTGATTTACATACTTATCATCTACAAAAAATGTAATATCTTGATTAATTTGGGCCGCTACTTCTTTAGCATGTCCTCCATAACCATATATAGCTAATTTCATTATTTAGTATATATTTCAAATTTAGATAAATCTGGGTAAGGTAGTTCTAAATCTTCATTATGTTTAGGGGTTCCATCTAGATTATAGAATTGATTCATCAATAATACTCCTCTAGCTGCTAATTCAGGCATCATATAAAAATTCCAACCTAACATATCAAAATCATCTTCATGATACGAACATTCTCTTCTCCCACTAAAACGAGCTCTCCTAAACCAAAGATAAGCATCATGATTATCAGTTAATATAGCTCCACCTTTACTTAATTTAAAATGTTTATATGGACCAGTGAATGAAATACACATATGTGTTCCTGGTATGTACATATCTGATGTGAATCTTAAAGCTGAGTCCCAAATATTAGTTGGAGATAATTGGTATGCTCCTTTAATAGTTGCTCCTTCAACAGGTTTAAATTTTACTTTGGCTCCAGCGTGAATTATTTCACATGGTACAGATGGATATGTTCTTGATGGTATTTCAATTTCTTTACCTTTTACATTCTCATACATTAAAGCTAAAAACAAAGCATTTGATTGGTTATCAACAGTTACAACATACTTCGCTCCGGTGTAATCTGCTAATTGACTTTCAAATTCATTTGTTATATCGTATACATTTTTCATGTTTATAATTTTTATGATTAATATAATTTAGTTTTCATTAAAAACCAAATTTATCTTTAAAATGGTTAAATATTATGTGATTATTCTTTTCATATAGGTCATGTTTTTTATCTATAGAAAAAATATAATTGTTATAATGTTCTGTATGGTTATGTTTATCTGTAATGACTAAATTCTCAATTTTATATTGTGTAACTAAATTAGGTTTATTATAACAAAAATTCATTACATAATTATCAAAACCTCCATATCCTTCTAATTCTTTAGGAAAATCTATAGTATCTATTAATGATTTAGAATATAATGTGAACCAACCACCACCAAACTTAAAATATTTTTGATTATTAAATATTAAAGGTTTTAAACCTATTTCTCCATTATTTTTTAAATGATATGTATCTACTATAGCATCATTAGTATTTCTAAAATTAAATGGTTCATTTATGTAAGATGAATTAACTATAACATCCCAACTAGTATCCCACATTTTAATATACTCCGCTGTGATAATGTAATTTGGAGAGATTGTATTAGCTTGAATACTAGATTCCAAATATAGACTTAAAGTATATGGACCAAAAACAACATCTGGTTCTATTATTATAATATTATCTATATCTGGGTACTTATTTGTTGTAATATTAAACCAATCTAAAAGACCTTTTATGTCATCATTAGTGGTTAAAGAGTATTCATCACACCAATTAATATAATAATTTTCAAAATTTTTAAGTCTATTTATAAAATAATCTTTTTTTAATATAGATTTATCCCAATCAGTTAGATAATCTGAAGTGGGAAGAACTACATCTAATATAATATGATGTTTTTCTTTATCTATAAAAAGTGAATTTTGTTTTAATAATAAAAGAGTTCTTTCTAAATAATCTATTTCCTTTAACATAGGAAATATTTGAATAAGAGTTTTAGTTTTACTCATAATAAATTATTAAATTCAAAGATCTCTTTAATTCTTTTAGATATTCTTATCTCATAATCAATGTATGAAGTAGCTATATTATAATTATCTTCTACTGCTTCTAAACATTGATTATAGTAATTTTCATCTATATTATTTACTATATAAATAAAATCATCTACATTTTCAAATTTAATTATACCCTCTTTGTTAAAGAAATCAGATATATTAGAACATCCCCAATATAAAGGAATAGTTTTTAAAGCGAAACAGTCTGTTATTTTCTCAGTAAAATATCCTCTGTGGGAAGTATTTTCAATAACTACCCCAAACTGGGAATTACCGAATATAAACTCTTTTCCTTTTCTAGCATCATTAATATCATATCTGTCTCCATATGTGTCATAGAAATTAGTAGGAATTTTAATTTCATTTTTCCTAGCTAATAATTCATGTCTTAAAGAATGTCCATATGTTTTTAATAATGCTCCACATAAATGAGAAACTTCGAATTTTTTATTATGAGGTTTTAGGTATTGTTCTGGGGTTATCCATATATTTCCAAATGAAAATAGTTGAGAATTAGAACAATTATTTAAAACTTTATCATCCCATGTTAATATAGCTGAGAATAAATGTTGGTTAGCTATAGCCCAATCATGTATACCAAAGTATTCATTTGGTTCTTGTATGACAAGTATATTTATAGATGATAAATCATCTTGTGATTTAGGAATAGCATCTACAAAAAGAGAAAAATCAAGATGGTCAACTTTTTCATCTTTTAGGTATTTTTCTATGTTATCTGTACTTAAATGATTTATAAACAATTTCATAATTTTTATTTTTTAAATTTAATATAAAAATCTTCTACTGAGATTAGATTTAATATTTCTTCTCTATTTTGATCAAAATAATAATAATCTAAAACCTTATCTAAATTTTCTTTATCATAAAGATTTTGTGAACCAAATTGTAGTACTCCTACTCCCCAATCAGTATCTACTACATTCAATTGAACATCAGGATTTGTACATCTTACTTTAGCTACAGATTTCCAAACATCTCCATTCCAGTATCCTGTTACTCTAGGAACTAATTGTGTTTCATATTCTGGAGGATTACAATCATGAAGAATTATAGTTCCGTTTTTTGTTAAATGGTTTAAAGAATTAGATATATCTTTATCAACTTGATCAGAATGATGAAGTCCATCTATAAAAATAATATCATATTTAATTTCTTTATAGTCACGGATTAAATCAAAAAAACTATCTGATGTAATTGGGTAATTTATCTCAGGATAATCTCCACCTCCTACCTCTGAGCCGGGGTGTGGGTCTACTCCATCTTTATGAGGCGCTCTAATTTTTCTAATACATTCTGCATCATTAACTCCAATTTCTAGGTAGTTAATGTATGAATTTTGTTCTATTAAATAATTAATAATATCCCATCTTTTAACTTGGGAGTTTGAGTATTTCTCAATAGTATATTTTTTCATGCTTTATAATTTTCCCCGTGATTTCTTAATTCCCAATATAATGAATTCATTTCAGAATTTGAAAAGTAGTTAAACATTTTTTGTTCTGCTTTTTCACAAAACTCCTTAACACCGATGTTAATTTTATTTTGTTTAAATGTTTGTGAGTTTAAATGACAAATAGTGTTATTATCTGAGACTATTGTTTTTAAATTTTTTTGCTCAGCTATACATCCTGTATATAGATCATTTCCCCATCCATAAATTAATTCCTCAGGGTATTGTTTAATAATTTCTAAAATATCCCTTCTTAATAATGGACATTGAAAATCTACCCATTTAACTTCTCTTAATCCTTTTCCCCAATTCCACATTTGTTTCCAATGACATTGTTCAATTGAAGCATTTATAATTGAAGGTGAGTAAACAGCGGCATCTGATTCTTTAGCTTCTTTTAAAGATGTAGTTAAAAATGAAGGACCATGAAATATTAAATCATTATTTAAAAAATATAAATAATCATGATCTGTGGATAAGAAATACTCTATTGCTGCGTTAAGACCTCCTCCAAAGAAAATATTATCTTCTAATCTATGAGTTGTTGATTTTGCTAATTGTTCTTTTGAACCATTATCAATCACCATTAATTCACATTGATTAAATAATGGATCTTGTTTTAATTGATTAACCAAATTATCTGTTAAATCTGGTAGATTATGATTTAATGTTGCTATTATCATATTTTATTATTTGTAATTTTTGTTAGTATAAATAAGTTGTACCTAATAGTATATGTTCTGTTAAAGATCCTGAGACTAGTGGTACTACATGACATTTTGAATATCGAGGCATACCATCTGTTCCATATCCCCCTTGATGTCCTATTATTAATTTTGATTTAGATTTAATATAATTTTGTACTCGTAAACTCATTTTAATGTCTTTAACATTAAAAATTTCATTATTAGTCTTATATATAAATGAATCATTTCCTGAGTAATATAACCATGGTAAATCATGTTTATTTATTTCATTTTGGATTAATGATCTTTTATATTCTAGTTTTTTTGGTTTTTCTTCTTCTGAATACCAGGTATGATTTACTCCATCTCCAACTGAGTATAAATCATCTATATATAAAAATCCAAACTGTTTATCTCTGAATATTTTGTTTATGATTCTATCTCCTACTTCTTTCTCTTCATCATCCCAATATAATTCAGGTAAACAATCTACCATCTCATGATCCTCAAATCCCCAAAATTTTAATATTTGTTGAATTAAAGGAATATCAGCATTGTTTGGATCATATATTCTAAAATGATCATGATATATAGGCATTCCTTGAGGAATATAATCTATCATCCCATCAACATAAGGATTATTTTTAAATACTTCTATAACATTATCAAATGGATTACTATGTTTATAAAACCAAGAATTTGGTGAAAAGTATTTCCCAATGCACTCAGGAGAGGGGATCACTACAATACAATCTGGATATTTTTGTTTAAGTAACCTAGGTATAGCTGATAATAGAATCCAATCTCCATATGAATGACATGTTCTAAATAAGATAAAATATTTATTCTCTAAATACTCTATTGGAATTCTTATATTTGAAGTGTTAGGGAATCCTAATTTATTTACTTCAGCTACAGATTGAAAGTATTCATTGTATAATACCATTTTATTTTTTAGAGTTAAAGTATTTAATAACTTCTTTTATAATACTGTCTACTCCTTTAGTTGGTTTCCATCCTAATAAAGATTTAATTTTTTCACTATTAGGAATTTTTTCAGGTGCTTCTGAAAATAATGGGCCATGGAGAGTAGTAGGATCAATATTAATTATGTCTGATTTGCTATTTGTAATTTCTTTAACTTTAGTAGCTAAATATAAAATAGTGTTTTCATTTTTTTCATTTCCAATATTCCATTCTTGGTTCCAATACTCCTTAGGAGCTGTTGATGCCAAATAAATTCCATCTACAATGTCCTTAACCCAAGTAAATGCTCGTAATTGTGAACCATCATAATATACTGTGACATCTTCTTCATTTAATGCTTGGTTAACAAATCTTGGTAAAACAAACCCATTATCAGGTAATTGATATTCACCAGATACATTAAATGGTCTAATAGTTTGATATTTAAAATTTGGATCAATTTTTGCAGTATTAGACAAAACAATCTCAGCTAATAATTTAGCGATAGCATACTCATTTCTAACAGTAAAATCACCATTTAATACTTTTACATCATCTTCTTTAAGATATGTCTTACCATCTCGGTAACCATAAATTTCAGAAGTAGATATAAATATTAAAGGACAACTACTATACTTTGCAGCTTTAATAGCCCAATATATATCATCAATAATAATTGAAGCCATCTTACCTGAGTGTTTTAATACTCCAACAGGGCCTACTGGTGATGCTAAGTGTATTACAGTGTCAAATTTTTCTAGTTGAGTGACATCTACTTTTAATATATCATCAAGAATAATCTTACAATCTTTAAATATTTTATCAGTTGGTGGTAAAGCATTTGAAGATAAATTATCAATGATAGTTATATCATATCCTAAACTAGTCCATTTTTCAACACAATGTGAACCAATAAATCCTAACCCTCCAGTTATTAATATTTTCTTTTTTTCCATTTTATTATTTTATATTAATTAAATTTAGTTATCATTCCATATTGGTCAAATATAGGTAATTTTCCCCACTTTGCCAACCATTTTTTAATATTATTTTGTTCTGATTCTTTTTGTCTTTGTGATGTTTGACCATTGTTTTCTTCTAATCGATGTGAGCCTCTAGCCCCAAAATGCCAAACTAAAGAATTACTTGTTAATATAAACTCATATCCTTCATTTAACATTCTTAAAAATAAATCCATATCATCATATGAAGCAGGAGCAAATAGTGGATCATTGCCCTCTATAAAATCCCAATCTATTTTTTTAATTAAACCTGATACTCCTTCTCCTTTTGGTATCTCAATATCTGGGTTCATAGCTTTAAATTCTTGAGCCCATTCTTCAAATATATCTTGATTAAAATCATTATGATACGCTCCAAAATAATCTGGTGGTACTAATAATGTTCCAGGACGTTGATTTAGGTTGTTAAACATATTAGGTTCTATTCTATGAGAAGATACCCATAATTTTTTATTTGGGTATTTTTGAAATATGTTCAATGCTTCTATATCCCAATCTTTAGTAACATAAAAATCTGAGTGTAGGAACATAATATACTCATTTTTGACATTAGAAGCACATATATTCATCCCACCGCCAATTCCTTTAACAACACTATTATTAGGTTCAATAATAAGTGTTAAATTATATTTCTCCTTATTTTCTTCTAACCATTCATTAGTACCATCACTACAATTTTCAGCGTGGATAATAAATGGAGCATCTTTAAAATAACTATTTTTTCTAACTGAGTCTATAGCTATTTTAAGGTAAGACAAATTATTATATGTTGATATACAAAAAGTTATAGGAATATTATTCATTTATGTTCACATTTTATTATATAAATTATTTTGTGATTCTTGTTTTAATATATGTTTATAATGATATAAAGAATATTCCTCTAATTCTGGTAAGTAGGCATATGTTTTATATCCATCTAACACCTCATGTAATTTATTTTTCCATTTAATATCAGGAGTATTTTTAAATATTCTCCATTGATGATCTGGCCATTGTACCCATCCTTTATCATTTTGTTTCCAATTCCACATTTGTAAATGTTGAGGTGTTATACCTTCTACAATATTAATTCTAGGAGTTAAAATAACATCAGATTCTGAGTTTGTTAATATATCTGGTAATGCTCCTAATAGTTCTTCATTAGGCAATTCATCAGCGTCAATTTGGAAGATAAAATCACCAGAACACATTTCATTTAATTCATTTTTCCAATCAGCAAAATGTCCTTGAAATATACTTTCTTTTAATATAATAATATTTTTAGATGACCAATAATGTAATTCATCTAATAATTGTTGAGACGCTTTTGGTTTATCTAATAAAACACATATTTCATCTAAAGGTTGTTTATATTGATGAAGGAAATTAAGTAAACGAATTACTTCTTCCAGTTCATTACAAACTGTGATAGCATAACTAATTTTCATATAACCTAATATAATATTACTTTTCTAATAAGCCAATGTAATCTAAAGCATCTATAAAATCTCTTTCTTCAAAATGTTGGAGTGTTTCCATATCCATTCTATATTCATAGAACTTACCAGGTTGTTTTGGGATTGGAAATTTATGTTTTTCTTCCTCAGTTACAGGAACTGCTTTTACAGCAGCCCACTTCCAACTATCTACTCCTGTACCATTAGCAAATACCATACCTTGTTTAGGTTCATTAATTGTTTGTGGTAACCAAGTTAATTTAGTTTCAGGATCAATCCAAGCTAATGCTTTATATAACTCAGGAAGTACTTCCATTTGTTGGTTATAAAAATCACTT
>Ga0181355_1001197_pt1 | contig 11419 bp, 23 predicted proteins | sample Fa13VDMM15DN_FD_130099 | JGI IMG/M metagenome (GOLD analysis project Ga0181355, IMG submission 130099) | Freshwater viral communities from Lake Michigan, USA - Fa13.VD.MM15.D.N | ecosystem: Environmental > Aquatic > Freshwater > Lake | place: USA: Michigan | collected 2013-09-23 | reverse complement strand
TGCCAACTACGACATCCTTCTGAACGGTCGAGAACAGACGATCAGCTGGGAACACATAGTTCCCGTCGAGGACCCGTGCAACGAGCCCGAGAAGTAGTATACTAAACAGGCAAGGAGACAATCATTGGCACCGAAAAACCACCGACCCTCGCCGCTCACCGTCATGGGGGTAGCTGACATCATCCTCACACCGTTCGCCCAGGAGAAGGGCAGCACAATCGCGTTCAACCCCATCGTCATCGGTGATACCCTCCTCGAGATCGAGTGGCAGGGTCCCCTCCTGGAGGTGGGTGAGCTGGAGACCTTCAGGGTGATGGGCAAGAATATGCTGGGTGTCAAGGTTGACCTGCGGGTGACTGACACCGGATACGAAGTCGTTCCCGTGCGGGGGTCGTAGTTAGTGGTATACTAAACACACGGAGGCAACGATGGCAAAGAACGAGACGACCGACAACGGCATTCCTGGATACAATGGAGCAACTGATGCGGAGGTCGCGGCCTTCAGCATGGATGCGGCGGCAATCCGTCTCCTCCTGACGGAGCCCTTCTTCGCGGAAGTGATGCGGAGCATCACCAAGGTCCGGGACGAGAAGATCTCCACGGCAGGTGTCATGGCCCGGGACGGAGATCTCTACCTCTACTGGAATCCGAAGTTCTGTGCTTCCATGCCCGGCCCGGAGGTAATCGGTCTGCTGAAGCATGAGTGTTATCACCTGGTCTTCCAGCACTGCACAACTCGGCGGATGACCCCGCACAACATCCACAACATGGCAACGGATCTTGCCATCAACAGCATCATCCCGTACGATGAGCTGCCGAAGTGCGGAATGATTCCTGGCCGTCCGATCGATCTGACACACGTCACTGATCCGGTCCGGCTGATGGAGCTTCAGAAGCTGTCCGCCCTGATCGCAGCTCTTCCGGTCGGCAAGTCGGCAGATTGGTACTTCAGTCACCTCCTTGAGCACCTTCCTCCGGGCAGCGGAGAAGGCGATGGGGAGCCTTCCGGTCCTGGCAACGGAATCCCCGGCATGGATGAGCACGAGGGCTGGGGTGAGATGTCTGACGAAGAGAAGGCGGTCATCAACGGAAAGGTCAAGGAGGCTGTCCGCTCCGCCGTCAAGAAGTGCGATCGGAACGGTCAATGGGGCTCGGTCTCATCGGAGATGCGTGAGCAGCTCCGACGGATGGTGGAGGATTCGGTCGACTGGAAGCGGGTTCTCCAGAACTTCGTCGGAACGAGTCAGCGGATGAACAGGGCACACACGATGCGGAAGCTGAACCGGAAGTACCCCTACATCCACCCCGGTGTTCAGCGGAGTCACACGGCCAATATCCTGGTCGCAGTGGACATGTCGGGCTCGGTCTCTGACGAGGACCTCGAGCGGATCTATGCGGTCCTCGGAGGGCTGGCTCGGAAGGTGACCTTCACGTTCCTTCCGTTCGACTACACCGTGGACGAAGCGAACAAGTTTGAGTGGAAGAAGGGGCAGAAGAAGCCTCCCGTCCGATTCCGGAGCGGAGGAACCTCCTTCATTGCGGTCAACGAATATGTCAAGAAGCACCGCGGAGAATACGACGGAGTGATCATCTGCACGGACGGTGAGGCGGAAGATCCGGGCCCGAGCACCATCCGTCGGGCTTGGGTCCTTGTTCCGGGCACTAAGCTCCTCTTTCCCAAGAACCCCGCTGACATCCTTGTGTCGATGGACAAGGTTATCAATAAGGCCCAGGCGGCATAAACCGCCTGGGCCCTTTGGCCGTCAAATCACGGGGCGGTGGGTGCGGCAGTGGCTGGGGCAGCAGCGTCAGTTGCAGCGGGTGCTGCGACGGGTGCGGTCTCAGTAACTGCTGGGGCAGCTGCAACAACTGGTGCTGGTGCGGCGACTGGTGCTTCCTCAGCACAGCCAGCGAGCATTGCAGCGGCGAATAGAGCAGCTGCGGTCTGAATGCGTGTCATGTGTTCCTCCTTCTGTCATAAGTATACTGGGTTTGATGCAGGTTTATCGGTCCCGTGCGACAAATACGTGATGTGGTATAATAGAGGAGCAAGGAGGAATCATGGAGTTCACAGTCATTCAGGCAGGTCTCGCCCCTCTCACGGTCACTGAGATGGAAGGTGTGATCTCGACACTGGGCGTCTTCTTTCAGGAGGCCCGCAGCGAGGGCCCTATTCGATTCATTGATATTGTTGAGACACTGCGGGGCGATGTGGGAGAGCTAGACGTCACGGATCTCGAGTGGATGGCAGGCTGCTGTGCCCTGGAACGGCGCGGGATCGTCCGCGCGCATCTCCTCGGCGGGGTCCTACACTTCAACGAGAACCCGTGCGTCTAACGTAGACCGTGGTATACTAACTAAGCCAACACAGCCAACCAGCTAACCAAGGAAACAATCATGGACATCAAGACCTTCATCAACGTCGCCCCTCAGCTCCCCGCCGACATCAGCATCATGATCCGTGGTCCTCACGGTGTAGGCAAGTCCCAGATCTTCAAGCAGGTCGCGGACAAGCTCGGTCTGCAGATGGTTGACCGCCGTCTCAGCCAGATGACCGAAGGCGACCTCCTCGGTCTTCCGGAGCTCACGGACGGTGTGACCCGATTCTGTCCGCCCGACTGGTTCATGGATTGCTGCAAGAATCCGCGTGCTCTCCTTCTGGACGAATACAACCGAGCCACCCAGGAGGTTCTCCAGACTGCCATGCAGATCACGCTGGACCGCGAGCTGAACGGTTGGAAGCTCCACCCGGAGACCCGTGTCTGGGCGGCAATCAATGCCTCGGCAGAATACGTTGTCAACGAGCTGGACCCCGCTCAGGCGGACCGGTTCTGGACGATCGATCTCGAGCCCACCGTGGAAGACTGGCTCAACTGGGCAGGCGGAGCCGGCGTGGATTCGGTCATCATCGACTTCATCCGGCAGCACCCGGGACATCTGGAACACAAGAGTCAGATGGAGCCCGGAAAGGTTTACCCGTCCCGGCGATCCTGGGACCGCCTTGACCGGGCACTGAAGGGTGCACGGATGGCGCCTTCGGAGGTGGCAGGCGGAGCTCCGGACGGATTCTACCCGATCTGTCTCGGGTTCATCGGAATCGAAGGGGCCCTCACCCTCCGGGACTTCGTCAAGAACTACGATTCGGTCATCTCGGCGGAGGACCTCCTCAACAACTGGAAGAAGGTCAAGCCCAAGGTTCAGAAGCTGAATGCGGACAAGCAGAATGCCCTCCTCGAAAAGCTCCTGGACAACTGCCGGAATACGGATTGGTCCGTGAGCAATGCTGAGGTTGTGGCGGATCTCCTCCGGTTCCTTCCCGGAGAGATGATGGTCAGCTTCTTCAACAAGACGATGGAGACCAATCGGGTGGCCAACATCCGCACCCTCCATAAGCTGATCGGTTCGGATCTCGTCAAGGCCATCAGCGCGTCGGACGTGGCCAAGAAGAAGTAATGTCCTGGAGGTTCCGCTGTCCGCCCCGCTCCGGCGGAACCTCTCCTTGGTTGGCAGGGCGCCCGAGGCCCAGAGCGGGGCACCTTCCCTTCAGACCTGCTCCCACAATTCACACGGTGCCACCCAGGAAGCTGACGGTGACTTCTGTGTGGGCGATTTGATGCACCACCCATCTCACACAAAAACGAGATCACGCAGACGTAGGCTGCTGCGGTTTACACGGAGTCATTAGATTGTACAATGGTTGCATGCAGTTACACCAGCTATACATCGTCACCGCCGACGGTTACTACACGGCCATCCAGGGGGCTCGGCCTGTCCAAGACCTTGATTTGCTTCACAAAACGACACCGCTCGTTGAAGCTGTTCGACCCGGGCGGGGTAGATACTACGAGCTGCACGTCGCGGCGGTGACCGAGAACTGGGTGCCGGACGAAGGCTCGCGGCTAGTAATGCACGAACTTCAGAATAGAATCAGATCACAACTCTCCTGACCCGTGCGGCGGTGCCGTACAGTGGTAGAATGTGCTCATGAGACGCTCCAACAAACTCAAGGTTCCTCCCGCGGTCCGGGCTGCTGCCAAGTCTGCTGTCAAGGCCCAAGGGGTCACTGGAGTCGGCAAACCCAAGCTCCAGGTAACGGATGGTGTCGCAGCATCTCAGATGCGTCAGCAGTTCCGCGATCAGAAACGGCCTAAGTGGCTCTTCCGTGCGGGGGACATGGTCCGCGTGCGCAATCCGAACAACGTCATGGAGAATGTGCTGGGCATGGTGATCAGCATCGACCTGGTGTATGAGACACTGACACTGACCTCTCCGGTCGGCATGCTGATTGTCTACTGCAAGACGGTCAAGCTGGTCGATCGGCTCGAGGACCCGTGCGACGACCCGAGCGTGTGATATACTAACCCTACAAGGAGACAACATGACTCAGAAGCTCGCAAAGTTCGGTGTGGCGGTGGTCCGGTGGCGCGACGGCAAGCAGGGATGGGAGAGCTGGGAGGAGCACATCTCTTTCCGCGCCGACCCGACCCTTGAGGGCACCGACGCCCTCCTCACCCTCGCTGAGGGCATCATCGGGAAGAAGTGGAAGAAGGACCACACCCGCGGATGGGATATCGTCGAGACCTGGATGGAGCCGCCGAGGCGCTGGTGACCCGTGCATCGATGCCGAACAGTGGTATACTAACCCAACAAGGAGGAATCAATGGCAACACGAAGCGTGATCGGCTACATGCAGGCGGATGGCAGCTACATCGGATGTTACTGCCACTACGACGGTTATCCCGGTGGTGTGGGCTCGAACCTGCTGAAGATGAACCCCGAAGACATCAAGACCATGGTGACTGTGGGCATCATGAAGGGCGGAATCCGTGCCATCAGCAGCCCGGACCTGGCAGAGGTCGAATACTTCGATGAGTCGTGGTCCGAGGCAAAGCGGACCCAGCTCCCAGGCGGTGAGGAGTACGACTACATTCTGGATACAGACGGCACCCTGACCTGCACTGACAGCGGAGGGAACGACATTCCTCAGGATGTGTGGCGACGTTAACCCGTGCATCGGGACCGTCCTGTGGTATACTAACCCTACAAGGAGACAATCATGAAGGTCAAGCAGCTGGTCGAGCTTCTGGCGCAGTTCGACCCGGAGTCCACGGTCCAGGTCGCTTTCCCGTCGGCTGACGGCGACGGTGTGCGCTTCCGCGACAGCACCGAGGACATCATCGTGGAAGAGATCGCCCGTTACGACGGCATCCACCCTCTCATCAGCATCAACGGGGCTCACCTCCTGGAGGACTGACCCGTGCATCGAGGCCGAACAGTGGTAGAATAACTAGGCAAACGAAGGAGACCACAATGAAGTTCTACAGCTACACTACCGAGAATCCTTGGATGCCGGGCATGACCGACGAGCCCGACGGCAGTGGGGGTCGTTCGATCGACAGTGACCTGAAGACTGTCAGAGGGGTCGTCAACCGTCTGAAGAAGGCGTGGCCAGGCAAGGCTTTCAAGGTCTACACCTTCACAAACTTCTACGATCCGAAGACCTTCCGTCCGGTCCACACCCACTGGGTCTAACTCGTGCAGGTCACTCAAACTGTGGTAGAATAACCAAGCAAACCAAGGAGACAATGATGACCGTCGCAGAACTGATCGAATCCCTCAAGGCGCTTCCCCAGGACATGTTGATCCAGGTCATGACATCAGAGGGTGAGGGTCCCAATGACATCGTCCAGGTCTCCCGCGGAACCTGGTCCAACGACGTTGAGTCTGCAGACCTCGATGAGGACGAGGATATCGAGGACTACCAGGACGACGAGGAACCCGAGTTCATCCAGGATGATGAGACCGGCAAGATCGCCGTGCTGGTCACCTGGTAAGACCCGTGCGGGTCACGGTGACTGTGGTATACTAATCTCGCCAAGGAACGGCAACCAACCAAGGAATCAAGGAGTTCACGATGCGTATCAAAGTTCAGGACGGTTTCGAGTTCGGCACGACCCTCCAAGATATCACGGTTCCGGAAGGCCTTCGCAACAAGCACAGCACGGGTGTGGACTACTTCGATTCCGCTCTGGGTGGGGAAGGTTTCACCCCGTCCGCAGTCACCCTGTTCACGGGTGAGGCAGGTGCCGGGAAGACCACGATGACCCTCAATCTGGCGGATGCTCTGGCCCGTCGCGGAAACACGGTGGTCTTCAATACGGGTGAGGAATCCTTGCTCCAGGTGAAGATGACCGCAGACCGACTCGGTCTCCTCGGAGCCTTCAAGGTGGGTGGGGAGATCCACGTTCCGACTCTTCTTCAGAAGTGTGATACCCTCCGCAATTCCCCGAAGTGCAAGGGCAAGCCCTTCTTCCTCTTCGTTGACTCCCTTCAGTGTATGGATGACGGACATTACCCGGACGGACAGACCAACACCAAGTCGACCGAGCGGAGTCTGGTCATGTTCACGGATTGGGCCAAGGCCAACTACACCAATCCGGTCGTGATCGGACAGGTCACCAAGTCGGGCAACTTCCAGGGGTCCAACACTCTGAAGCACATGGTGGATACTATGATCCATCTGTCCGTTGAGCGGAAGGACCCGGATCTCGCGGGTTGCCGAATCCTGGAAACCACCAAGAATCGGTTCGGTTCCTCCGGGATGAAGCAGATCATGGCCATCACGGAAGGCGGATTCAAGATGATCGGGCAGACGATGTGACCCGTGCGGGGCGGGATTGATGTGGTAGAATAAGCACATACAGGAGGTTCTCATGGCAAATCAAGTTCGCGATAGCTTCAATCCCGCCTTCCCGCTGGCCGCCATCGATCATCTCGCTGATCTCGTGCTGGACAAGAAGACCCGCTCCGCCGTCGATCCGATCAAGCTCTGGGAATCGGGCCTGGCGGAGAACGTGCGGATCTACGTCGACCAGCGCTGGGGCGGCGGCGGCAAGCGGCAGAACGCGATCACTCGCCGGGTGAACACGCTCCTTACCGCGATGCGGTCCATTCGCGGATACGAAGCTGCACGGTGGCAGATCAGCCGCGTCTGGCGGATCACTTATCGCGGGGACAGCTACTGGGACCGTCCGACTGTGGGTCACGTCGCATGCCGGACCCCGGCGGATGCAGCTGATCTCGGAATGGTGAAGTACACGTCGGTCATCCTGTGCTACACGAATCAGATTGATCGGGCTCGCCTCGGTGCAGAAGAAGTTTGTCCCGGCGATTGGGACGTCGCCCGGCAGCGGAACATGGAGATCATCGTCAGGATGAATGAACAGATCAAGGAGAAGCAGGCAGGTATCCAGAAGATCCAGGCGGAGGTGGACAAGCTGACGAATGCCCGGCTGTACGCGCTGGAAGGACTGCACGTTGTCTGATCCTACGTGGGACAACATCGAGCAGCTCAAGGATCGGCTGGAGGCGACAGGCTTCCACGAGTCCTGGGCATACACCTTCCTCACGTCTGTGCTCAACTCCCGTGTGATGCCTACCGGACGAGGGGACGGGCTTCTTCGGGAGTTCCTGGCAACTGACTGGGACACCCGGGCGGCGCGGGCAGCTGAGATTGAGGCGCTGTTCCCGGTGGCAGGGCTCGATGAGTCGTGGCTACGGAAGCTGGCGTTCGACGTCAGGCGCGGCTATGATGTCCCTGACTGGCGGGACACGCAGTTCCAGACGATCAAGGACAAGATACAGAATTCTGAAGCGCGCGTCCGGACAGCAGAAGAAGTAGAGACGCTGCGCATGATTGAGAGGCTGGGGTCGTCGCGAGGCTATCGCTGGTGGGATCAACGCCCAGCACAGAGAAGGCGTTATGACGGCATCTTGCGCGCGTCTAAGATCGGCGGACCTATCTATGATACTGACTACACGTGGATCCTCGACATGTTCAAGGGGCCCCTAAACGATCTGAAGAGTGATAAGCACCCTGTGGGTGCGCTACGTTATGTTAGAAGCTACGGGGATATCATGATGCTGGTGATCAGCAAGCCCTACATCCAAGACTCGACGGGATCGGTCTTCATCGACATTCTGCCTGCAGGCGGCGTCAAGACACAGGTGCCGTTCTCAATACTCAAGAAGAGGAAGTGATCATGGAAGAAGTGAAGCGCGGGCGGGGACGTCCCAAGAAGGCCCTTGTCGAGAAGACGACCCACGAATCAGATCCAATTGAGGCGCAGTTGGCACCGCCAGGCGGAACATTCGAGATCGGTGAGATCAGTGCCTATGTCTTAGGGTCAGAGGTGTTCTACTTCAGAGTCGATGAACGTGTCCGCCAGCCGGAAGGCAGCGTCTGGCTAAAGGGATATAGCGGATTAGACGGACTTATCTACGTGCCAGAGGCACAATGTCGACGTCGCCGTGTTACAAGCACCTACAGTGCTGTATGATTAGTCAATGAGCACACAATTCAAAGACGGCGACAAAGTTAGAGTTCTTGGCCAGGACGGCAACGTTTGCGCAGAAGGCGTCTATCGAGGAACTGGCATCCCAGCGAAAGAGCTGAATGCTAAGCACCCGACCTTTCAGCATTACGCAATTATAGTCGAAGGTGAGGTTCGCTACTACCCAGCAGGCTTTCACTCGTTGATTCCACCTTCTCGCAAGTAGCGCATTAGAGAGGGGTTGATGCTCAAGATAGGTGATCTGGTCAGCGTGCAGGACCTGTATTCATCAGGTCGATGGATACACGGTGCGGTTGTCGGCTACAACCCAGACGTCAACGGCGGATCCTCCGTCGTCTCATACAAGTTCAAGGGCGGCTGGACGCAGGAGATAGAGAAGTCACCGGTCCGCGGTGAGGTTCTTGTTCGATGTTACACAGACGGTAGCGTGTCGTGGTATGATGAGCTCCACGTGCGCCCGTTCGAGGGTGTGGTAGAATGAGCAGCGAGGAAGGTGACGACATGAAGCGGTTCTCAAGCGGCAGCTTTAGTGAGCCCGCTGCAGGCGGCATCCACAATTCATCAAGCGGAGGCTACTATCACGTCTATCTGTTTGGTTCAAAGTGGGAATGTGAATGTGTCGGGTTCCGCACGCTAGGCAAGACCTGCAAGCACATCACCAACATCCGTGACAGCATCCGGTCAGATACGAAGAAGCAGGGCGTGATCTCATTCTTCAATAACCCGCTTTAGGGCAGTGAGTGTGAGATATCGTACGCGTCATTCAGCGCAGAGTGTAAGATATCTAATGCTCCGATCTTACGCAGAGCTTTAAAAGCGAGGTTCTCAATGGAAAGCTCACCCTCGCGCTCCAGCCCGCCCCGCCTCAGCTGGCGAATGCGCGCCTTGATCTTCTTGGCTCGAGATATCTCACGCCCGGTCGGGCGCCCGCGCAGATCAGCTACTGTGCGTGCGATATCTCTCGCGTAGGTGCGCGCTTTACGCTCGACAGCTTTCAGGTCGATGTCATCACCGTCTGCATCAGGCGGGATGGGCTGCACCAACCACTTGTCTTGCATTAGTGAGTAAACACCGCTGAACCATTGCACCTCGTCGACGTCTTGCACATAGATCTCGACGGGGTGTTCCCATAGCTCGATGTCGTGGTCGTCGTCCCACATCGCGGCTCGCGCCTTGAAGTAAGATCCCACCAACGCCTCGTATTCGTTGACATCGGAGTATTGCACAATCAGATGGACGTCCAGGTCGGACTTCGATGTCCAGCGATATCCTGCGCACGACCCCGTCAGCGTCACATCCAGGAGCTTCGCGCCGCCCACTGCCAGGTCACCCCAGAAGTCTTGCGCGAGAGCCATCAGCGTCTCTCGGACGCCCTTCTTCAGACGCGGCGAAGCAGCGCCCTTCATCCAGATGTTGGGTTCCAGGTCGTCGTCCGATCGGATGATTCGTCGGATTGCCCCTCGCAGCGGGGCGGTGTCGATCTCGTCGTAGGTCATTCTACTAACTATCGCCCAACGGGGCACGCAGACAAAACGCGATCCGACCCGTGCGGGCGGATGGGGGTGTGATATGATAGGGGCATGGAGGAAATGATGACAATCGAATCGGCAAATCAATCGATCAATCATCAAATCAATCATCATCGGATCCGATTGACCCGTGCGGGCATTGCAGACTGTGGTATACTAAACAGGAGAGGAGGACCCAATGGACACAATCAAGTTCAGTGACGACGTCGGATTCAACACGAACACACCGTATCTCAGGGTTGAACGGAAGCTCGATGAGTTCTATGTCGTGGGTCGGAACATGCTGATCCCGGTCGACTCCTACAAGGAGGGTGATCAGATCATTGACAGCATTCTCGATGATGAAGGGCATTCCTCCCGATAATCCCGTGCGGGATCGGCAGACTGTGGTATACTAACTAAGCAAACAACGGAGTTCAAATGGCCCAATCAATCCTCGTCCTCGAACACCCCGAATATCCTCCCATGCCCGTCGAGATCGATTTCACGGATTTCGTCGCGGACATTCCCTGGGATCAGGTCGCGCCCGAGACCCGTGCAATCATGGAAGCTCGGGTCGCCCGAGGAGACGGGCTCATCCCCCTCGGCCTGGTCGAATGTGAGTCGGCCACGAACACGTGCAACGGAATCGAGGTCAAGGTCGAAATCTGGTATGCCTATTCCGGAGACAGCAATATCAATTACATCTGACCCGTGCGGGCTCGGCAGACCGTGATATACTAACTGCATAAGGAGGAAAGATGAACGAAGGCGCACTCAATCAGCTCGCGGACATTATGGTTGACTGGTCGGGGGTTGATATCAACAACCTGCTCCAGGGCTGGGAGCGTGGGTCCCAGCAGGATCAGACCGCCCCTGCGGCACGGGAGATCATCAAGTGCCTGGTCTGGACCCTCAGTCAGGAGCCCGAGGCCCGTCGGCTCCTCCAGGCCCTGGTCGACGGAGAACGAGACGACTGGCGGTTCCGCCCCTGACCCGTGCGGGCAATTCAAACCGTGGTATACTAACCAAGCCAACAAGGAGGCAATCATGGCCAGCAAGAACGTGAAGGTGACCGAGGTTCTCGTCGTGGATTCCAAGCCCGTGGTTCGGGGAACGGTCGGAGAGGTGGCATTCGAGGCCTCCCCTTTCCAATGGGGTTCGAAGATGTTGATGAAGGTCGAGGCGGAAGGCCTTGATCGGGGCAGTCGGATTGCGGTCGGACATGCTGCCAAGCGGGCCCTGAAGGCGGCCGAACTGGCCCTCCCGGAAGCCGTTCTCAAGCGCCCCCGGAAGGTCAAGGTCGAGCCCGTGCAGGCTGATGAGACTGTGGTAGTTCCGACCGATGTGGAACTCATCTCCCTGGATGATGCCTTGGCCGAGGCATAAGCCCGGCCCGTGCGGGCTTTCCCACCTGTGGTATACTAACTAAGCAAGGAGAAAGAAATCATGGCGACCTTCCACGGCAAATACGTCAAGTTGGACTACGGCGACATCGAGTTCAATGAGGAGCTGGAGAACGCACTGTTCGTCCTGGATGCCTCTTGCCGGTTCGGT
>Ga0181355_1001195_pt1 | contig 11431 bp, 17 predicted proteins | sample Fa13VDMM15DN_FD_130099 | JGI IMG/M metagenome (GOLD analysis project Ga0181355, IMG submission 130099) | Freshwater viral communities from Lake Michigan, USA - Fa13.VD.MM15.D.N | ecosystem: Environmental > Aquatic > Freshwater > Lake | place: USA: Michigan | collected 2013-09-23 | reverse complement strand
TAACTACTTTATTAAATTCAGTAGTATTAAATACAGTCTTTTGTATGTTAATGTTACTAGCCATTTCTTACCACTTTAAATATGTTCTGGTTATCTACTACTGTAGTACTTCCATCTAAAGTTGTCTTTACTAATATACGATAATATCTCTCAGGTTGCAACCCATCCATATATACATCAAAGAATGCTCCATTAGAATCACAACTTATTTTTGTAAATTGTGTATCAAAATCAACAACCATCTCTTCTGTGTTTTCGTCTCTTAGTCCCCAGTATGAGGCTGATGGTAATGCGTAGTTTGTTATGTATGGTGATGTAGTTGAGAATACTTTGGTTGGGTATTTAGGTCTAGCTGATACTCTAAATCTTTGTTTTCCTGTATCTGTATATTTTCCTTTATTGTTTGTTAGGTTTACAATTGCTATACTATTTGAAAGAACTGAAAGGCTTGCTGTGTTGTAAGTACTATCATCCCATTTGAATTCTAAGAATGGTGGATAGATTGTATTGGTATCTGCACCGTAATATTTTAGTCGAATAGATGAAGTTGTATTATTTTCTAGATTGTTTGGTAGTTTCACTATAAAACCGTTATTCACTATGGTGTTGCTGTAAGACATACTAATAGCACGTGTCACATTTATATCTACATCGTTTGTCGAATTAAGAATGTGTGATTGTGTAAATTCTAGGTTAACTCCTGCTGAACCTGTGTACCAGTTTCCTCCTCCTTTTACCGTACCAAAAGATGCTGTAACGCCTGCTGTAAACGAAGATGTTACCCATGGAGAAAGTTCTCCTGCTTGTCTATTTGTCCAAGAAACTCCTGTAGTATTAACTGGCGTATCTCCAAATTTACCTACTCCACCATCCCATGCTCCAGATATTGGATATGCATATAAGGTGTAATTTACAGGTACTTCATAAGCATCTGCTAGGTATAAATGCAAACTCGCACTATATGTTAGTGCTCCTATTTTATTTACAATTACGTCTTGTATTTCTGTATCACTATATTTAATTAATAGACGGTTCGTCTCCCCAGTACCAGTAATGTCTGAGTATCCTCCTATTTCAATTATCTCATCTTTACCAGCATTTCCTGTTGGTACTTCTGTAGATATAAATGTATCTTTTTCGGGAAATATTCTGTATATAGCCATATTATAATGTTATTATTCTTCCTTTAATATCTATGTCTGGAAATTTTATTTCAAATATACATGGATCATAGGAAGGATATACTATGTTATTTCTAGTTGCTCCTTGGATATCGTATGCATATTGTGAATATACTCCACCTACATTATTTACTACTTCTATTTTTTGAACTGTTTGCACTCCTTTTTCTTGATCAAGAAGTGTATAAATACTTGAAAGATTAATTGGTTGGTTGATATTCCATTTCGTTATGTCAAAATAATCTTTCAATTTGTTTGTACATCCAAGTAGTACATCTCTTCCTGGGAAATTTGGTTTTGCTATTATATCAAAGTTTATTCCTATGTTTACTATAAAGGCGTCTTTTATATTAATAGCATCCGACAATATCATGTATTCTGATAAGTATGTTTTTAAGTTGCTTTTTAGTGTCTTTGTTGCAAGAGTTAGGTTTTTGTTATTATCGTATGCTAAGGTGTACATTGATAGTGATAGTGGATTACTATCGATTATACTGTCTGTAGTACTATTTGGATTTGTTAGTTGATCTTGAGTTGCATATATTTTTGCAATAGATCCATATTTTGAATCCATTGATAAAGCTCTAACTGTATAATCCTGTAGTGTTACCGCTCTTCCCTGTTCATTAAATGCTCTTAGAGAATTCTCTCTTAATTCATCTACAGTATCTCCATCTCTTCCTCCAACAGCTGCTAAAGGATTGTTAAAGGTAAGTGAATTTGTTGCGTCTGTAACTGTACTAACTAGAGTAGTTATTGTATTTGCAGGTACATTTGATGATACTCCTCCTCCTACATAGTATTTAATAGTTAATGTTGTACTAGCTGGTGCAAGGCCATATGATCTTGTTGATAGAAAGTTTGATGGATCATATGCATAATCAATTCTTTTTACTCCTTGAATTGTTCCAAATCCTACATTAGTTGGGTCTGGTGTTAGTACTGAGTCAGCTTGTCCTGCTATACCTGCTCCAAATTGAATCTGTAATTGTCCTGTTGATGTAAATCTTGTTACAAATCTTCTAGGAACTCTTTGAAGTGTTAAGCTATATGGTACAGCTTGTTTGTCTGTTGCAGTATTTGTATTATCAATAAATACAGTATCTTGTCCTAAGAAAGGAACTTCATACCATATATTAGTACCACTATCTACTATTGATTCAATACCTATTATATTTGCATCATCAATGGTTATTGTTTTAAATTTTTCAACCGAAGTAATAACTTGTGTTATTGTTTTTAATTCTCCAGAAACCGCTTTTGCCATTTTAGTTAATCTAAATTGGCTAGGATTTCCTCCAGATAAAGCTTCTACTGTAACCTCTGTATTATCGTATGAACTTGAGAATTTAAAGTTTATAGGTTTTTCTATATAAAAATTAGCTTGTCCTGCTGTAGTTGATTTCAGTCTTGTATATGCTGGTATGCTTAGTGCTTGGTTCCAGTTAGGATTACCTTCTGTTACTCCTACTACATGTGATACTTCTATATCAACTTCTGAAGGAGTTGTTATCTTTGGACGATATCCCATCATATATGCTAAGTTATATAAATTAGCTGGATTCTTAGCGTGTTGAATGTATGTTTCTTGAAGTTGGGTGTCTTGGTAGAATGATAAAACATCTCCCACATATGCAGCCATTTCAATAAACATCATACCAGGTGATGTAGGTGAGAAATCGTTATACGAGTCAGGAAAGTAGTTCTTAGCGTACTCTATTAACTGGCTTCTGAAGTCTCCAAAATCTTTATTTATATATTTTATATCTCTATCTTGAGCCATTATTGTTCAAAATTAATTACTAGTTGGTCTTGTATATTTGTCTGCAGCACACTATAGGTTAGTAGTACTGTTACTGTATTTGTGTCTTGACTATATGCTGTTTCTAAATTCTGTATAACTACACTTGGAAACCAGTCAGAAATTCCTTGTCTTACTACATAGTTTATTTGTTCCTTCTTATCTTCTGTCATTTGATCGAAAAGCAATGCTCGTAATCCTGCTCCAAGGGTTGGATTTAAAAACCTCTCTCCTCTTTCTGTTAAGAAGTAGTTTATTAAATTAGCTTTCAATGCATCTTTTGTTGTGTATGTAGAATTAAATACCGAAGGAGATGAAAATGGAAGTCCCACTCCAACTGCTTTTCTAGGTTGTAAATCTAACGGATTTATTCTTTGTACTTGAAATGCCATTATGCTCCGAATCTTTGTTTATCCTTTTCGTTGGATGCTTTATAAATTGCTCCTGCTTTCTTTACAAAATCAAATTGTGATATATCTAATCCTGGTTCTGGACCTGGTCTGAATTGATCAGTTATTGATTGCATGCCTAGTCCTGGAGCTTGAACCATATCCGATGTAGCGCTCACGATGCTCTGGTATTCTCCCTGAGTCATTGAATATCTTGTTTCGCTCAGTAAATCTGCTATAGGGTCTCCTGTAGGAATTGGTCTTGCTACTACCGGTCTATATTCTGCGTATTTTGTTATAGTACTTGGTTGTGATTTTATAGGTTTAGCATCCTCAGAAAGTATTGTTTCTAATTCTTCACGAACTGCTTCTTTTACTGCTTCTTTAATTAATTTTTTTAATAAATCTAACTTCATATTAATAAATAGTTTTGTTATGTAAATTGATTATCTATTTTAAATTTAAGCTCATCTAATAGTACTTGGGTATCTGAACTGAATGACGATTCTCCTCTCAGTTTCATTATCCCTGCTCGATCCTTTGCTATTGCATACCTTCTCGGAGCTATTTTTGGAGAATCTGGATCTTGTATAATTGCCAGTATGTATCCTTTATATTGGTAATTTGGATCTGGGTTTCCTTGTGCATCTGTTGGAGTTCCTTCTGATCCTGTATTTGATGGTGGTTGTGCAGTTGCTAGTATCTGGTTTAAGTCAGCTGGCTGTCCTAAACTACACTGTTGTATTGCTAAGTCTATTGAATTCAATTCGTCTCTTAAATTAGTTGTTATTGGTGGAATGATTGATATTATTCCTGCAATTGCCTTTGCCTCTCCTAAGAATGTATCTAATGTCTTGTTTAATTTAACTAAAGCATTGCTATACTTTGTTAGTATGCTAATTGGTATACCTATACCTCCTGTCGTTGGTGGTATTATTGCAGTTGGTAATGGTATAGACGTAATTAGTTTAATTATTGTTTGAAGTATTCGAACCGTATCTGTGATTTGTGTTGCTATGCTAGAAAATTTTTCTACTCTTTTTTCAAAACTTGTTAGGTGGCTTAATAATGTACTTCTTATTTTTATTATTTTTTCAAGTTCAGTTGAGTTGGGGCATTCGTTTGAAAATTTATTTAATAATGATAGTACTTGACCTTCTACTTGAGTTACTAGTTTTCCTTGTAGCGAGCCCATTTGAGCAGCTACTACTGCTGATATACCTCCAGTTAAGGCGGGAGATTTTCTAGACGCTAATCTGGCAGCTTCTTGTGCTTGCTGCAGTGCTTTCTTTCTTTTAACTGCTTGCTCTGTCTTTTTTTTATCTGCCTCTGTTTTTGCTTTGTCTTGCTCAAATTGCTTTTGAGCTTCTCTAGCTTTTGCTGTAGATATATCTGCTGACTGTACTTCTGTTGCCATTATTCTGTATATACTTTATTTGACTGAAAGTTTTTTATCTGACTTCTTAACGATTGTACTGATGCCTTTAGTGCAGGTCCTGCTGCATTCAATTGTGTTACGGGTCCGCCTAAAACTGATGTTGATGTAGTTAGTGCAGTTGATAGTCTGTCTAATGAACTCAGTAATGTTTTTAGCCAATTTTCTAATTGAGTACCTAAAATAACTGGCTCCTTTGTTGTTGCTTTTCTAGCTTTTGATCCTAAATATATTTTCTTAGCATCTAAACATATATAGTCTTTTGCATCAAAATTCAAAGTTCTTGCGTTTAATCCTATTGATTCTTTTGCTGATATAAATGCTGAGTCTTCTTTTGCGTTAAAAAACAATCTTCCACCATTAACTATTACTTGATTCCCTACGTATTGATCTGATCCTAGTGGCTTTACGTCGTACGAATCCCTCTTATTATTAACTGCTTTTAGTTCAGATTTGTGGTCTGAAAGCATGTGTATAGAGTTGAAGTCCTCATTGATATCTTCTTCAATAGGCGTATCTCCTTCATCTGTTTTAATTTGTCCATTGCTAATAAGTATAATAGGTTTCCCGTCATTACTACTATCAATATTCTTAGACTGGGCTCCTTTATATCCTCCGAACCTAACCGATTGTCCTAGTCTTCCCTCTATTAAAGTGTCTCCAGGATTAGCTTGCATTGGACTCACTGTTGATTCTTCTGTTTGTCCCCCTATAATCCTGTCACTCCAATCCTGTTGCTTTATATCTGGTACTGCATTATGGTGCGGATGGTTCCAAACATTCACTATTTTTCCCCAATATATTACCTTTCCTGCTGTAGCTTTTGTTCCTAAAGCTGGTATTAGCTCTACCAATTCTCCTTCCATGGGAATAACTCTCATAGATGCATTGCCTTGTTTAGCAAAAGAAATTGTAGTATCTATAGCTGTATCATTACTCTCATTTCCTAATAGCGAAGGTATTCTGTAAAAAACCCCATTTAACATAGAAGAGTCCTTGCAGTCAGGGTCTGTCAAAGATAAGATTGTCTTAACTACTCTTCCATATGTTGTAGTTTGTTGCTTACTACCTCCTGAAGATCCTTTAGTTCCTGTTCTTGCTGTGAAGTGGGTTTTTAATGCCATTACTCGTCTTTCTTATCTAACTTTTTACCTATCTCTTCACTCTGTTCCATCAACTTGGCTAATTCTTCTGGATTAAAGAAATCTGCCTCTCCTCCTTTTCCTCCATTATCGAATCTTTGTACCAATGCTACCATCTTAATAAGATGCTCATCATTTTTTACTCCTACCTCTAAATATTCTTTTATCATAGGAACAACAAGAGTTGCATCTCCTATATTCTCTACAAGAGGTTTTAGTTCGCCTATTAGTGCGTTGACTTGTTTTGATTTGCTTCGAGAATTATCGTAGATCTCTTTTAGTATGTCTGAGACCGTTTTTGTTCCAAAAATCGTAGTATCTAATCCCATGGTGTATTTATTATATAAATATCTTATTCAATTAAAAATCCTGCTTCTTGGTAAGTTTTGTGTAGATTGTAGTACTCGTCTTTGAGTTTTGAAATTACCTTTGTAAGTGTTGGAGTTTCACAATCAGTTATTTCTCTTACGTAAATATACAAAGCTTTTTTTCTAAAAATTTCTAAGTCGTGACGAGATGTAAATAAGGTTAGTATTGCATCTGCTACTTTTTGATCTTGCTCTCTAGGAAAAAGTTCTTCCATATTTTCATAGCTATTTTCTACAAATAAATTGACTATAGCAGCTATTTTTATTTTTCGTTCCGAATTAGGAATTCCTTCTACTTCATAAGAATCTTCCATTTCTTCAAAAGATCCCACTTGCTTCAGCTTTCTATAGTTGCGATTATTGTAGTTTATTAACCATCTCTTAACTATTGTTTGAAAATATGAAAATGCCTTAGCACCATTAGTTGCGTCAAATCTAAATAGTTTTTCTTCAACAAGCATACTTACAATATCTAATTTCAAATCTTCTATACTATTTACATCGAGGTAGTAAAATTTAAAAGTATGAATAATGTTTTCTGCTAACTTGTAAAGAGGGTAATATATCTCTTTTGTAAATATCTTATCTCTAAAAACAGGATCAGAGGATGCGTTGTATTTTACGATTGCATCCTCTGTTTCTTGTGTGAAATAGTAATTGTCTTTATTTTGTGGCTTTGCCATAGTCTTCTGGGAGACGGTAATCATTTATTGTTTCTTGTATTTCTTTCATAAAATTAAAGAAGACCCCTACTTCATCGTCGGATCTAAATGCACCTTTTTCATCTAATTGTTCAACATATATTTTTGATTCGTTAATAATATACGCTACATTTCTTAAATAACCTACTTGGTATTCCATAATGCCCTCCTGCTTAACCACTTTGCGATTTAGATTAAAAACTACATATCCTAATACCAAAACAACTGCAAATAAAATTCCTGCTAAAATTCCCATCTTAAATATTTTTTACTAAATTCATTAGCCCTTCTGAGGCATTTACCGTTTTTCCTGTAGTTGCTTTTGTCTTCTCTACTTTAGGTTCTTGAACCTCTCCTGAGGCTTTCCAGGTATCATATTCTATCTTTGATGCCAAGAAATCAGCTTGATGTAAAATGTACACTAAGTTTGTTCTAAGTTTAGCATCTGGATTAAAGGAGATGTAGTATGGTTTATTTACATCGTCATATAATCCATCATGTAATTTAATAGCTAAATACTCTTTTTCAGTAATAGGTATTTGATTTTGCTGAAGTGTAAATAAGGAACGATCTTGAATTAACATATAAGATAAGTCTTTATTGTGAGTATAAACTTCTCCCAACTTATCCAACCTCCATTTATCTGTCTGAGGAAGATAATAAGATTGATCTACCGTCCCTATTTTTCCTAAGTCATGATTAAGAGCGGCAAATACCAATTCCTCATCAGTAAAATCTATAGTAGATCCCATTTCTTGCCACAATGCTTTGGTTTTTAGGGCACAATGTACTACCCTATTGACATGATCAATATACCCTCCAGGAAAAGCATTATAATAAGAAGGTTTGCCAGAGGCAGGAGCCATAACCATATTATCAGCCAGGCTAACATAAAGAGATTTTAATTTCTCCTTACGTTCCCCTGTTATAAAAGTATCTACAATCTTGAGATGTTTATCCCAATTTTTTTGTATTTGCTCTGCTGTTAAACTCATTAGTCTTGGTGTTCCGTATTTAATAAAGTTCTAAGATCCCCTATCTTTTCCAATAGTTCCTCTACTAAATTATAAGCTACATCTAATTCATTTTTATGAATATGATACCCCATTTTTTTTACTTCTGCTTCGAATCTTTCTAATTTTTGTTCGAATAATTGTTTGTTTCTCATTTTAATTTATTTTATTTTTATTACTATTTTTTTTATTCCCTTGCTTTTTCTAAGGGCTTATAGATTGAAGTTAGCGATTTTTTTTTAAAGAAACAACAGTAACTTTTACCCGCGCATTTTCCCTATATATTTCTAATATACAATTGGATTACCTACCATAAACAACGCACCTACCTCTCTAATTTTATCGAAAGCAGTGAGTGAGTCTATTGCAAAAAACTCCCTAGACCCTCCACTACTAGAATTGACCCTTTGACTACTAAAAAAATTATGCACTGCTTGCTCAACTTGGTATGCCTTTCCCTTCACCACAGGAAGAGCAAACTTCGCTTGCCATTCCTCTACCGTACCAGAGGTGTTTAATTGCGTTACTCTGCCACGAACTTCCTTAATAGTCATTCCGATCTTAACTAGGTGAGGATAGCCGGGATTTACTAGTACATATACGTATTCTATATTATCGTCATTACCGGCTAGTATTTTACTATTTTCTATACCATACAAATATCTCCACAAGTACACATTGCATTGTGAGTCTTTAGGACTTTCAGCAATTTCTATACTATATTTTGCCGATATAAAATTTAGTAGTTTATCTGGAGATATATGTCTGTATTTTGATTGAAGCATTTGGAATGCCTCTTTCCATTTTTTTCCTACCTTTGGGTAGGGAGCGATAGACTCTGGTGAAGCATCGACAATTGTAATATGTCCTAATAATTCATAAGACATAGCCTCACTAAGAGTTATTTTATCCTTATACATACCTTTTTATTTTTATACCAATATACGAATAACTTTTTAATATACCTACTATTTTTTAAAAAACAAGTCAATAAATTTAAAAATAGTTGCACAGTTCTCATACATTTCTTTTTCCTCGTAAAAATGTAGTAATTGTTGTAGTACATTTTTTACCTGCAATACTCCAAATTCATTTAATATAGCAACCACCGTATCTGAGGGTAACATATCGATTCTCTCAAGGTATTTTATTAAAGTGTTGAAGTACTTCATTTTGATAGAATCCCTCACTGAGATATACCTCTCTCCGTATTTGTGTATGTAGATTTTATCAAGTATGTAGTAGTTATCAACTCCTGTAAAAGCCATACCAAATAAAATAAAAGGATCATTAACAGCATCGTGTATTCCGTGCTCCTCGAAAATTTGTTCGTCTCCTTGGGAGAATATATCGAACAATCCTTTAGTATCTAGTTCCTTCATTGTATATAAATATATATCATTTATAAAACCAAATTTTGTTAAAAAAAATTTTTGTCGTTTGTTGCAAAAAATGCAAAAAAGTTGTATATTAAATTAAAGTAATAAATCGGTAGTATCGCAATATATGAGGTAGGTTAGGGATATAGGTGGTAACTCGTGCTTGAAGTGAAGCAGCTATATCGACATATGCAAGAGGACAACTTGAACAAAGACCTTACCTAGGAAGGGCCATCACGAAGGTGCAATTTTAAATAATTGGAGTACTAGGAGAAGGGGAGTTCGTAACAACATCTTGTTATTAGTATGTATAGTATATATAAGTATATATCCCCATACCTCAATTTTTATCAGAAATATACAAATAGATGTGTGTCGCAAAACCGACGTGGAAAACCGTTGCATGAAATAAACGATCAAACTTATTTCAAATTGCTCTCACCATGACATCACCTTGACATCACTTACAAAAACCAAAAAAAAAAGAGAGTCGTTAGACTCCCTGTTCAAAAATTACTAAGTCCTCAAACTTATATCTTACTACTACTTTTTTCTTCATTACGTAAGTGAACCCTGTAAAACCAGTCTTGGTGATCTTTGGAACGTTACATTCGTATTCATCCATTACTACTCTTTCATCTATAGAAGATCTTGATTGTCTCATTATACATTCAGCACTCTCGTTGTATGAATAAGTACTTGCTCCATTATAACTTTTTCCTCCTACATAAAATTGTACTCCTGATAAAAATTGTTGTTTTGTCATAACCTTTTTTGTTTGTTTGAATTATTAATACCTAAAGATACTGAGAATTGTTATACGAGACAACACTTTGATTAATTATTTTTACTCCTGCTCTTAAGTTCTTCTTTGATGTAGTAGTTGGTTGTATCATCATTCTCTATTAGGAAGTCGTAACCATTCCATGTACGGTAACTAGGTTGTTTGAATGTATCTGTGCATTTGATTTGAACTCTAGCTCCAACATTGAATACAGATATATCGAAGTACAGATACTGCTTGTTACTGTTAGATGCTCTTTGTAAGTCTTTAGTTGTAGCTGCTTGTAGTGTTGATATTAATGTCATCTTGATTAGGTTTTAGTTTAATTTTTCTATGAAAGGATTAAAACATCCACTGAAGTAACTTACTTTGTAAGTACTACCTTTGTACTCCGTACTACAGAAGTCAGCATCCTTCTTATCGTGATCCATTGTACATATATACTTAAACTCTGGATGCATGTAAACATTGTCAATATCGAAGTTACTTTCCTTAGACATCTTTCTTAAAATTGCATTCCCTACTCTTAGATCTCTTACTGTCATAGTATTTGTTGTTTGAATTATTAATACCTAAAGATAAGTAAAAAAAGAAAGCGAGACAACAGTCCCGCTTAATTTATTTTGATCTACATATAGGACCTAGTCCTGATTCAATAGACTCAATATCTGTTAACTCCTTACCACACTTTAAACAACGACCTGTATGACATACATCAGCCTGCTTGTTAATCAACTGAAAGTTTCCTACCTCACATTGTTTCAATATCCAACTAAGACCTAATGCAGCTGGTGAGGTAACAGGCACTCCTGCTTTGAAGATCTTTTGATCTCTATACACTCCCAAGTGTTTGAATTGTAAGTACTGCGTCTCAACATATACTTGAGTATACCACTTGTCTTTGAACATTGATCTTGCAACACGGTACGTAAAGTCCTTTTGAGTAGACTTACTTCTTACTGTGAAGTTACCACCCTTGTTTTTTTTCTGTGATTGTAATACTACGGCTAATGATTGTGGATCTACTGTTGTCATGATATCTTGTTTTAATTATTGATACCTAAAGATACTATAAAAAAGAAAGCGAGACAACAATCTCGCTTAATTTATTTTTACTGTTGTACCTCCTCAAATCCTTCTCCTTCACTCATAAACGAAACCAAATGTTCCTTTCCTGGTACTATTGAATGGTAGTAGTAATGATCCTCTCCACAATCAAAGAAGATTGTATCTCCTTT
>Ga0181355_1001193_pt1 | contig 11436 bp, 22 predicted proteins | sample Fa13VDMM15DN_FD_130099 | JGI IMG/M metagenome (GOLD analysis project Ga0181355, IMG submission 130099) | Freshwater viral communities from Lake Michigan, USA - Fa13.VD.MM15.D.N | ecosystem: Environmental > Aquatic > Freshwater > Lake | place: USA: Michigan | collected 2013-09-23 | reverse complement strand
GTTGTATATTGTAAAAGCTGGAGGTCTAGCTGGTGAGGGTGGTACTACTGCTACAGCACAAGATATTTCTACAGCTCGAAACTATACATATCCTAATCCTTATGTGTTTAGTAATGCTGGATTAGGTAATCCAACATTCTTGCAAAACCAAGGTGCTACACAATTAGTCCCTTATACTCGTGAATCTCAAAATATGTATAGTATTTATAATGGTTTCATTAGTGTTACTATTGACCGTGAGGTAGTAATTGATTCCTACGATTGTATGCGTTTCTTAAGAATTCCAACAGAACAACAAGCTCAAGCTACAGCTGCTGCTGCTATTGCTCCAGGTGCTGCTGTTATTGGTAACTCTGCTGGTCATACGTTTGACGCATGGGAAGCTGGAGGTTACGGTTTCTCTGAAGTAGATCCACAATTTACTCTAAATGGAGTAGGTGATAATAATTTAACTATTACCTTACCATCTCCTGTAGATCTTCGCGGTACTACTTCACAAAACTTTGCTTTTTTAACAGCTCGTGGGATCCGTTGGCAGAACGCTAGTAAATTAAACGCATAATATTTATTTAATTCTTACCCTACTGTACCTAGTACAGTAGGGTTATTACAAAACAATCTAAAACATTAAGAACAATGTTACAACCAATAGCAGAAAGAACTTACTTAGTAGAAGTTAATGTAGGTGCTTTGTCAGTACAAAAGCAAGTTAACTTCCAATTTATCCCACAGCTCGAAGGAGCTACTATTTATGCAATCCAATCTTTTGGAGCTACTCAATTAGCTTTAAGTCCGAATGGTAGTGCTGTAGTAACTACTGCTGGCTTAAGTGATCTCACAGTAACTTTTGCTGTAGGAGATAACCAAGATTACTTTTTAGTTCCTGTAGCTGATTTAAACAGTGCAAGTATTTCTGGATTTATACGAATGATAAGCGATAAAAAATTAAATCTAACTAAGTCATTTATTACTCTACAAGGTAATGCAAATCTAGTAGCTAACCAATCTGTATTATTTCAGTTTACTTATAGAGCTAGATAATAATGGTAAAGAATAATAGAGTATTTGATGGTATATATACTATTTCTATATTAGCTACTGTTGGGCAAATTGTTAATGTAAGTACTCCACAGTATTTTCAAAATGCTAACTACCTAGCAAATAAGACTGTGAAGGCTATTACTGTTACTCAAAATTCTTTAAGTGATAGATTTTTAATTACATTAGTAGATACTTCTGGGACTCAATTATTATTTAATACTCCTTTTCGTGATTTATTGCAAACATCAAACGGTAATCCAGATCAAAAATTAAGGTTATTTAGATTAAATAATATTGATTTACAAAGGAGCTACTATACTAGTGTGATTCCTTTTGGATATGCAATTACTGGTACTATCTTTAATATTAACTTTTATATATAACTATACTAATGGCATCTACATTCAAAGCAGTTACGGACACTATGGAGGATCTCCAAATCACTTGCTGGAAGGCTTTTTCTAGGGGTGGATCTTTATTAGGGTATTACAGCGAAAAAAGTGGTGGAGTAGAAAGTAGTATAAATAGATTGTTTAAGTTATTAGAACAGCAATTAGGAGATTTTGTAAAAGTAGAATTACTACCTACAACAAAGGCGAAGCAGGGTGGTGATTTTACCAAAGTTATTAAGATGGAAGTAGATCTAAATTCATTACGAAGTATTCCTACTGTTGTTAGTGGTCATGTACCTAGTGAAGATATAGCACAGCTCCGTAAAATGCTAACGGAAGCTACCAATACTATAATGCGATTAAATACAGATTTGATCGAACAAAAGTACGCTGCTAAGATTGCAGAGCTAGAAAAACGTATTGAGGGTATAAATGATGAAGATCCTATAAATAAACTTTTAGAACTAGTTATGCCTATTATGGCTGCTTCATTAACAAGCCCTAAAGCAGCTCCAAACGATATTAATGGATTGCCAGGTGATGATCTACTAGCTAGACTAATTAAAGTAGATCCAGATGGCTACAGGGTACTAGTAGCTATCGTAGAAATAGCTGAAAAACATACAGAAGTATACAAAACATTCAAGCCTACTATATTAAACTATGGCAGCTAATAACAATATTAACCCGAATTTAATTCTAGCTGCTGGAGCTGTTATACTAGCTTTTTTAGGTGGTAAGAAGATTCTAGAAGCTTTAGGTATTGTTAAAACTACAGATGAGAAAGAGAAAGAAGCGGAGATAAAAAATACAATTCTACAAGTTAGCCAGGGCGATTACTTCGATCCAGATTACTATAAAAAAGCAGATAGCACTATATTAACTATGGCTACAGCATTAACATACGCTAAGATGTTGAAAGATAGCAAAGGAGTATTTAATGATGATGAAAATAAAGTATACGGAGTATTTCAAGCTTTAAGGACTAAGGCGCAGATTAGTTTCTTAGCAAAAGTTTTTTTTGATGTATACCAGCAATCTCTATTATCTTATCTATTAAGCTTTCTAAATAATGCGGAAATGTTGAACGTCGCAAAAATATGTAACAAGTTACCAGCCTATAAGTAATGACTAGAGAACAATTTATACAGCAGTATTACCCTGGTATAGTAGCTATATCTAAAGATACTAATGTATTTCCTACAGTCATGTTAGCCCAGGCTATTATAGAAAGTAGTGGAAAGGTTAACGGAGTATATTTACCTGGTGAAAGCTTACTTTCTAAAAATGCAAATAACTACTTTGGTATAAAAGCTAGTAGCAGCTGGAAGGGTGCTACTATTACTTTAAAAACAGGGGAGTACTTAAATGGTCAATATGTAACTGTTAACGGAGTATTTCGAAAATATAACAATCCTATTGAGAGCTTCAAAGATTACATTCAATTTCTTAAAGATAATCCACGCTATACAACAGCTGGAGTATTTACAGCTACTACTCCAGGGGAGCAAGCGGAGAGGTTACAAAAAGCTGGATATGCTACTGATCCCAATTATAGCAATCTTATAAAAGGAGTAATTAATAGTATCGCCAAATATCTACCTAATATATCTAGTACTGTAGCTTTTAGTGGTACAGCCCTAATATTAATAGTAGGTATTTACTTATTCTTAAACAAATAAAAATATGTATACCAAATTTGTAACAGAGACGCAGCAATACGACCAGAACACATTAAATGTATCTACTAAATGTATAGATATTATATTTTTCAATTCTACAGCTGCTACAGTATTTGTAGATGGCTTTCCTGTATTAGCTGGAGCTGTCTATGAAATTAGTGGTAACCAAAACGAGCTTAATGTAAGTACTTATAAATTAAGTTTTGGAGCTGGTAATACAGGAATAGTTTATGTTACTAGAAAAAAATACGTATAATAATGATACAGTATAATTTACCTAGTAGTGGCGTAGAAATATTAGTTTCACAAGGTACTATTGACGGAAGTGATTTTAAAACTTTTTTAACTATTCCGTATATTGTTTTACCTTCAATTTTTTTTAGTGGTTTTTCAGGTAATAAATACTTTATTCCTTATTCGTTTAACTTAGAAACTACTGATGTAGCTGTACCTGTTATTGTCCCAATTAACTTAAAATTTGATTCGTCTACAACTGCATTAACTCAAGTACTACCAACTAGAGGGAGTGGATTATATACTTGTGGTATTATTCCTTTTAATGGAGCTAATCAATTTGACGAAAATGGTTGGTTGCAAGGTGATGAACCTTTATTGTTAACAGCAACAGTAGATAGCCCATTGGCAAGTTATGATCAAGCTAAGTGGACTCTATTATACAGTTTAATTACTATTGTATAATTATGATACAGTATAATACTTCATCTAGCGGAATTCTACAACAGTATGATTTCTCACTTTCACAAAGCGGATTCTTAGCTGCTGGTAACTTTCCTATACCTATCTCTGGTGCTGTATTTATGATGATTATGTACCAAATACCAGATTTTAATAATACCTGGAACACTAATAATCCTAATATAATATTCTTAACAGATAACACAGTAATTAACCGAGTAGTTTTAGGCTTTAGTGGTGGTGGAACTTATAGCTCTCCTACATTTACAAAATACCCAGATGCTAATATTGATGCTACGATAAGTGCTAATTCTGCAACAGTACAATGGAATGGAGATGCTGGATTAATTGTTGGTGGTGCATCAATGCTGTTTAGTTTATTCTATATTGTACGATCATTCTAAAAAATAAAATATATGTTTAAATCAAAAACATTCTGGACAGGCTTAGGTAGCATAGCTACAGGAGTAGGGTTTATTATTATTGGAAATACAGCAGAAGGAATTCAGCTAATATTTTCTGGAGCTTCTATAATATTTCTAAGGCACGCTATGTATAATGCTGAAAAAGCTAATTCTAATTAGTCTAGACTACTCCTGGCATATAGCTTGGATTACGCTATACTTAATGCTTCTTTACAAAATATTACAGAATTTAGGTTAATATCCATAATTTCGTTATGTTTACAGCCTGGCAATGCTCACAATGGCATCCAGAGGGAGGAGGCAAGATAAGTTAATAGCTATCTGCACAGGAAAGTCAGCTATAGTATAGCTGGCTTTCTTAATTTATACACTATGCAAAATAGATTCTTAGATACAATATTTACAGCGTTTACTTCTGTATGCTCTATACAGCTATTCAGCTCGCTAGAAGATATACAAGTAGTTTACTCTATGTTTGTTCAAAGTCTAGTAGCTACAGCAGCTATCGCTAAGATATTATACGATTTTAGCCAACGGAAAGCCAAATAAAAAAGCCCTAAGTAACTAAGTTACAGAGAGCTTTATGGAAACCAACAGGCAAATGTTAATAACCTGGTGCAAAGCTAGTGTTTTTTATCAATTTACTCTATATATTAGCAGTCTAATAAACAGGCAATGTATCATAATATCCAAGTTAACCTAGTTACTAACAAAGGAGTGAAACCATTTTATATTCATTCTATTGAGTACTCCAGCATTAGCAGAACTGTAATAAGCTTAAAATTAACCGAGGTTTATCAATTTGCATGGTTAGAAGCTACAGCAAATCATTTAGAAGCTTTAGAAAATTATCTAAAGAGCTGTAATAGCTTTATTCCTGTATATTCATATAGAGAATGTATTACAGCTTCTACAGATCCATCTAAGCGGATATATGAAGATATTACTAAGTACTCTAGAATTGACAGCCTAGAAACGCTACCAGAGTTCTACAGTATTGTAATTGGTAAGGATTAGTATATATTAACTTGAATAATAGGACAAGGTTCACATTTTAGTCAAAACTATGAGTATAGAACATATAGATAATACGATAACAAGTAGTTACGCAAAAGGAGTAGCTTACTTTTCTGGTCGTATTAATGCTGGAGATATACCTAGATGCAGCTCTGGCTATGTTTCTGGAACTTGCAAAGGCAATTCTCAACATAGGTACGCTGCTATTCAGTTTTGCGGTAGGGAGTATTGTAACGATTGCTCGAAAGATGGTAGCCCTATTCACCAGCGAAGGGTTAACAAGTGGTTTAAAAAGGTAGAGAGCTGGACTAGTGTAGGCTATTTAGTAGTAACAATACCCGAAAATATACGCTGTTACTTCTACGATAAAGAAGTTTTACGAGATTTTAGGACTAAGCTGCTGCGAAAGCTTAAAGAAGATTACAAGATCAACAAGGGACTAGCAAGATATCATTGGTTTGGAGATTGTCAAAATTGTAGTGGTAAAGGGTGCATTATATGTAACTACTCTGGAGCTGGAGATAATTGGTATCCACATTTGAATATACTTTTTGATTCACCTGGACACATAGAAGATATTAGTACATATCTACAGCCATTACGCTGTTGGATAGCTAATTACTTCAAAAAATTGCTAAATAGAGAAGTACAAAAATACTACCATCAGCTAATGATAGATGAAAGCGAAGAAGTTGCTGGAGTAGTAGATTATATTTTGAATATAAAAAACGAAATTAACCAGGAAAGCCTAGTAGTTAATTATAGCTATGTCAAGGAAGTAGCCAAGAGAATGAATAGAGTAAAGTACGTTACTAGGAGTACTTTTAAAATATATAATACAAGCTGTAGAGATTTGCTGTATAATTTTAGAAATTGCGTTGTTTGGGGTTGGTCCAAAGGCGAAGCTGCTAATTTAGAAAGTGAAAATACTATAGATAAGTATTGCCCTATCTGCTTAGAGAAGGGATTAACACATACAATTCATTGGAGTAAAATAAATAAATACAAAAACAATTTAATCTTAAAAAAGTATGAACAGACAACAGGCAAAAATGGAGAGCGAAGTAGGAGTTACTACGCTATCCAGAGAACAAAACCAGGAGATAACCAAGATCCTGGAAACAATCCTAACCAAATCTACATACCTAGTAGAAGCTATGGACGAATTGAATCCCTACTTCGACATGGCAATCAGGATAAATGGGATACAGAGCTTTACTCTTAGCCAATTTAAAGGAGTATTACAACCTATAGAAGTACTAGAATTACCTTTTACAGTAGGTTATAATGGTTATGGAAGAGTATTAGTACAAAGTGTAGATACTACTTTAGATTTTATGTATAGGTTAACTGTTATTTTAGATAAATAACCTATGAAAAAGATAATTCCACACAAACAATTCTACCTAAGAGTAACTAAGCCAGCTAAAGGATTTACTAATATATCTCTGAACTTTCCTAATGGACTAGTATTTTTAGATTATAATGAATTTACTAGAATAGCAAATTATAGAAAATTAATTTTTATTGGCTATGCTCCAGGATTTGATAAAGATATAAGGTGCTATAAGTTCAAACGTAATCTATATAATAAATAATATGAATATAAATAATGATAATAGCGTAATAGAAATGCTACGTTTAGTTCGAAATTGCAATAAAAAAGTTAATAGAAATACCGAAGTTATTTCTTGGGTAGTAATAGGTACAATAATTAACTTAATAAGTATACTAATAATAATATTATACATATAACAATTTAAAAAAAACAACATGAAAGATCCAATTATTAATAATAACCAGCCTGGAAGCATTACAGAAGCCTATCCAGCACCATCTACAGTAACAGTTACTCCAGGACCAACTGTAGAAACAGCAATAACTGTAGTAGATATTAAACAAATATTTAGCAATCCAATAAAAAAGCTAACATTATTTATACCACAGAAAAAAAATAGACGTAGCCCAGATTACTCTGGTAGTATAGATATCGACCAAATTAAATATAAATTAATATTATACCATGATGGAAAGGGATTAACGGAAGATTGTAAAGGAACTTTGTTTATTGGAGAACAAAAAATAAGGGTATTAATGAATTGCAAAACTTTTAAAGAAGATCCTTATTTAAGTCAGCCAGCGTACATAGGGCAAATACACATATTAGATCTAGTATATAAGGTAGCACTATGGAAAAAAAGCTATTTAAAACAAGGTATAAACGAAATTTACTATAATGGAAATATTACAGAATAAAGAAATTAATGAAAATATAGCAGTTAGATTAACCTGGACTAGTCAACATGGGATAGAAAGCTATCTATTTACTATGGATGATGCTATTAAAGTTATTCACCAACTACAAAATAAATTCAATATATGGATCATAATTTTCAAATTGTAACAATTGTAGGCGAGCTAGTAGAAATTGGAGAAGTATACGAGCTTACTCCAGGTAGAAAGGCACAGCGTATTATTGTAAAAGTGAGTTACAATGATACCAGAGTAAAGACAGATTACTTTGGAATCTTTATTTACGGACATGATATAGAAGCTTTCTGGTCTAATTATGACCAGGAGCATAAACCACATAGTATGCAAGTAGAAGCAAAGCTAAACGGTAGAATGAAAGATAACAGAAATACATTAACACTAACATATAAAAAAATAAGATGGATCTACGATTAAAAATTAAAGATGGAGTAGCCACATTAGAAAGGAATGGTAATCCTGTTACTTGCCCTTATGCTACCAGGTTACTAGTCCCTGGAAACATGGCTAATACTATTAATTTAAATGTATCACCTTGTAGTAGCCTCTGTTCATTATTTGAATATTGGAAAGATGGTACAAACATTAAAGAAAATACTAATACTTATACAGTTTCTTTATGTAAAAAAGCTTACACAAAGCTTGATGAAAGCTTCGAAAAAGCTTCTATTTCTAAGCTTTTATTCCCTATTATAGAAAAATAGCTTTTTGATTATCAAATAGTTATACTATTAAAACAGCTCCTATTATCATTAATAGGGGCTTTTTTCATTATTTTTACGCTATGAATAAAGCATTTCCTGTAATTTTAGTGGCTGCTGCTGGTCTTTTATACTTTATTAACCAGGGTAAAAAGTTCGCTACAGGGTTAACAGCTAAGATTAAAGGGGTTAAATTCAACAATAAAGCTTCATTAGCTGCTGGCTATCTGAAAATCTACTTAGATGGCATGATTAGTTTGAATAATCCTAGCCAGATACAAGGAAAAATAGAAAGCGTAAAAGTATACGCTATATATAAAGATAAGATTATAGGCGAGTTAAATAGCTATGTATCTACTAACATTACTCCAGGAGCTGTTAGTGATCTACCGGTACAATTTTCAGTTAATACTTTAGCTTTAGTTCCTAGTATAGCGGATATTATTAAAGTAATAGGTAAGGGTATAAGCCAGAGCTTAATTATAAAAGGATCTATAAATACAAATATTGGTGAAGTAGTAATTAATGAAACTATAACATTTACAATTTAATGAGAGGCTTAGCACAACCTAATTATAATAATAGAGTTATATCCAATAAAGGATATAATAATGATATTATAAGTACTTTAAATAGTAAATTTTCTGCTGCTGTAGAACAAAGTAAAGACGTAAAGTTTAGCGGTAAAAATGATACTGAAAAAGCTAGAGCTATCTGGAATTACCTAAAAAATAATGTAGCTTATAAAAAAGATGATGCTGGTACTCAAGTAATACAGTTACCTAGTAGAATGATTTTAGATACTAAAGCAGCAGATTGCAAAAGTTTTGGATTAGCTGCTGCTGCTTTTATGTATGGTGCTGGAATAAAGAATGTAAGACTAAGATATACTAGCTATAGAAGTGATGATACTACTCCTAGTCATGTATACGCAGTAGCTACTGCTGAAAATGGTAGCACTATCATTGTAGATCCTGTATTTAAACAATTTAACAAAGAATTACCATTTCAACATTATAAAGATTATCCTATGCAAATATCTGTATTAAGTGGAGTAGAAGGTCCTAGTTTAATGAAAACTAGCAGAATGGTTACTAAGTCTGCAATGATGAAAAGACCAGGAGATGCTGTAACAAGAGCTAAAGCAATTTTAGCATCTGGTAAATTAACTCCTGGTGGAGTAATGCACAATGTATTAAGCAATGTAATTGCTAGAACTATGGCTACAGCATTTATTAAATATAACAGCGTGCAACTAGAAGCATATAAAAAAGTTATTTTACAGCGAATTTTAAAAATAAAAAATCCTTTTTTAAAGTCTATGCTAGAACGTGAAATATATTTAATTAATAATGGTACTTTCTCTGGAAATATCGTAGGTAATAGAAGTAAATCTGTTAGTGATATGACAGGAGAAATTGGTAAATTTAGTTTCAAAAAATTAGCTAAAAAAATAAGCCCAAAAAATATATTAAAAGCCATTAAAAAAGTTGGTCTAGTAGTGCCTAGAAAATCTTTTTTAGCATTGGTAGCATTAAATGTAAGAGGATTAGCTAAGTCATTAAGTGTTTTTTCTGATTCAGAACTACAAAAAATTTGGGTTAAAAAGTTTGGTGGTGAGTTGAAAACATTAAAAAATACTATTAAAAAGGGTAAAAATAAAAAGGCTTTACTAGGAGCTTCAAAAAAAGTAAGAGCTATTAAAGGTATTGGTTATGTAGTAGATGATAATAATGGCATTGGATTAGCAGAAACTACTATCGCAGCTATTGTAGCAGCAGCAGCTCCAATTTTAGCTGTTATTGTTTCCGCTATTGTTAAAAAAACTAAAGGGAGTAAAGCAGCTGGAGATGCTGCTCTACTTTTACCACAAGCTGCTAAAGAACTTGCTACTGCATTTCCAGAAGTCGCAAATAGTATAACTCCTGGACTTCCCGAATATATTGATAAAGCAGTAACAGCTGCACAAAATTTTGGTATTATACCAGATAGACCATTGAGCACTAACGAAGCTGCTGTTAATGCTAACTTAATGCCAGGTGATGACAATGCACCAACAGCAGGACCTACTACTAGCTTTCTACCAAAACCAGCTATATTAATAGGTGCAGCTGCTGTAGGTGCATTTTTATTATTACGCAAAAAAAAATAATATTATAAACTATATATAAATATGGCAACCAAAAAAAAAGCAGTAAAAAAAAGAGCTGCTAAAAAAACAGTAACTAGATCTACAAGTGTAAAAAGTATTTTCGGCATTGCAGCTAAAGATAAAGCATATAAAAAAGCTAAAGTAGCAGCAAAGAAAGCAGCAAAAAAAGCAAGTATGTTATACAAGGTAGCAATCAAAAAAGCAAAGAAATCTAAACGCTAAAATAAATAATACAATGAAAAAAGGAATGAATAAAAATATGATCATGGAGATTGCTGGTCTAGCTGTCGGATCTGTAGTAGCTTCAAAAGTAGCCCAGGTTAAACTACCTATTGCACTACCGCCAATGGTACAGGCTGCACTACCTTTAATATTAGGAGTATTTCTTTATAAGAAGCCTGGTATCTTGGGAGCTGTAGCTAAAGGAATGATTGCAGCTGGAAGCACTAAATTAATTGCTAGTGTAGCTCCTAACTTGGGAATAGGCACTAATGAAGGTATTGGAGAAGATGATATTAGCGACTACATGATTGAAGGCGAAGATGAATTCGCTATGAATGGCTATTCTTTAGCTGGTTACTCTCTTGCTGGAATGAATGAAGGCGGTGGAGATTATTCTCTTGCTGGAGTAGATATCTCTGACCAGCACCAAAATTTTGGTTAAAAAATACTCTTGCTGATTCCTGTATCATTGTCTTAACTATTCCAACTAACATTAAAAAAAAATAAAATGAATAACGAATTATTAATTGACCGAATTAGAACTAAACTAGCGGGTAAAGGTATTATTAAAGGTAATGAAGTAGCTACTCAAGGGTATCTACGTTTAGCTTCCAACTTACAGTTCGCAAGTTTAAACACTATTAACTTTAACGTATTATCTAACCAAGGTAGTGTGTTTGCTACAGAAAAGAGATTGAACATTACGGATATGTTCACAGTAACACATTGGGCGTTGTATATTGTAAAAGCTGGAGGTTTAGCTGGTGAAGGTGGTACTACTGCTACAGCCCAGGATATTTCTACAGCTAGAAACTATACATATCCTAATCCTTATGT
>Ga0181355_1001192_pt1 | contig 11441 bp, 19 predicted proteins | sample Fa13VDMM15DN_FD_130099 | JGI IMG/M metagenome (GOLD analysis project Ga0181355, IMG submission 130099) | Freshwater viral communities from Lake Michigan, USA - Fa13.VD.MM15.D.N | ecosystem: Environmental > Aquatic > Freshwater > Lake | place: USA: Michigan | collected 2013-09-23 | reverse complement strand
CGCTGCTGCTGTTGCCGCTGTGAATACGGGCGATCATGGATATTACATCGGCGCTGTAGATTGCCTTGCTCGATGGTTTCCCGCTGCTGACCGCTTCGCACCATACACCCTTCAGCCATTCCGTATCCTCGCCGTGCTGCATGTCCAGAAACGGTCGCGCCTCCCACGCCTTGCGCCAGTAACACAGGCTGGTGCCGAGCGCGTAACGTGGGTTCTGATTGCTGTAGAGCCACGATTCTCCCGGTCGCTCCGGTGTCCGTTCACGCCAAAACAGCATCTCGTTGTAGCCCACGCAATTCTCGCCGGTCGCCTGAAGCAATGCAACCTGCTCCGCGATTCGGTTCGGATGGCTCCAGTCGTCGTCATCCCAGTGGCACACGATATCGCAATCGGTAAGCAGGGAGTTCGCATAGTTTCGCATTGCCCCGATAGTTCGCGCCGGATCTGCCGGCAACGTCAGCAGCCTGAGTCCGCCGGTATAGGTCTGGCTGTCAAAACACTTCACTGCCTCATGCTGGAAAGCCTCGCGCCCCGGCGACATCAGCATCACGCAGCCGACTTTCATTCGCCACCTACCAAAAACACCATGATCGGCACAAACGCTATTGCCGCGCCGATTATTACAGCACCTATAGACAACACAGCTTCCTTCATTTCCCCTGCCCTTTGTCATTCATAAACTTGACATGTTGACGCATCAGTTCGGCCTCGCGCCGCGCCTTCCGCATCTGGCGCATATCCCAGCGCCACATTGCCAGCACCGCAACCACCAGCCCTATGACATACATGACACCCGGCCAAACGCCGATGTTCGCTTTAAGTGTTTCCATCGTTTCGCTCCTTTGATGCCTGGTTCAAGATCGCCCTCGCCACCCATGCCTTTAGCAACATTCCGCATTTTGCAGCCAGCATCTTCGCCGCTTCGTAAACTTCGTCCTCAACTGGGACGTTTATTTGTTTCATTTCTCTCCGTCCATTTCTTGCACTGGCACAACTCCGCGAAACATTTGCCGTCCCAATCGTGTAGCCCGCAACTGTGACCACAGCCGCAATTCTTATCGCACTGGTCAGGCGCTTGCCAATGACGGCAATAGGCTCCGCTGTCGTAATCATCCACAACCAATAGCTTATAGTACGCTGTAAGCCAATTGCAAGAATATTATATCGGTGAAATCTCGTAACCGGGTAGTGAGCGCTCCTGCTGCTGCGGTCTGACGCGCATAAACGCCATGATCGTCGCCTCTGCCCGGTCAGGGCTCCCCGGTATGCCGCGCTGGTTGCGTTGATCCTTCGTCTCGATCTCAGTGCGCCCTTGGCTGTTCTCTCGATATCTAAGCGTCGAAAGTTGCGCCGATGTCTCTTCGTCGACCAAGCCTGATATTGCATCGGCTCTGAGATATTCGCGGAACTGCCAATACGTTTCCGCTTTCTGATTGACGTACTGCGTGGAATCGATGGCACTAAACCCTGCGTTGAAACCATACACAGGAAACCGCTGGTCCGCCATGTGAAGCGCGAAATTGTAGCCGATGCCTGCGATGTCGATTACCACCAGCCCGAGCCGTCCGGCACTTCGGAACCGATGCAGGATATTGGCTACTGGCCCGCGTGGGTCGTTGTCTGAGAATGCGTGGGTTTCAAGAATCTGCCCGCCACGCCGCGCCACCAACACGGTTTCGTCTGAGCCTGGGCCCGCAACGTCGATACCGATCTGAACCGTCTCTGTGCTGTTCTGCTGTATCTCCAGATCCGTCGGCACCCTGTTCGCCCGTTCGATCCACGCCAACGGGTAGACGCTGTACGGGTCGTTGCCGGGGAACTTGCCGAGCACGCGGCTCAAGTACTTCGGATGCTTCGGACCCCATACCTTGTGCCGTTCCCGAATCCACGCCCGCGTTATCAGGCCCGGATCTGCTACACGCGCCAGTCGTGTCTCGTTCAGGCCCAGCAGCTCTTCTTCAGTCAGCGGCAGCCCAGTGAGTTCGTTCAGCAGGTTCGGCGTGTCAAAACCGCTGATGCTGATGCAGTTGTAGATTGCCCGATCTTTCGTGTGCGAGTCGTAGAAGTGGCCCGACGGCACAACCGGGTTGCCGAGCTCCAGAACGTGGACGTTACCGCCCGAGCGTATGCCTTCGATTGCGTCCCAGATCTCCGAACCGATACCTGGAGCCTCGTCGCAGATGATTAATACATGTTCACCGTGCAGTCCTTGAATGTTGACGCCGGCCGATGAGCTGGCCCCGTAAGCGTAGCGGTCTGGCGCGACGTTGAGTCCGAGCGTCGACGGCATGGGCAGCAATTGCTTCACCGGCCCCGCGTCCCACGCTACCCGCACGTCCTTGTAAAACGTCTTAACCTGCCGTTCCGTCGGAGCCGTCACGAAGACTTTAGAGTTGCGCCGGTACCGTACCAGCCACCACAGCGGAAGTCCGGACGCCGCAAACGTCTTGCCCGAGGCGTGACACCCCTTGACCGTTGTCAGCGGTCTGGTGATCGTGGAATGCAGGATCTCGCGCTGCTTCGCCCACAGCTTGCGTCTGAGTTGCGTCCGCTGGAACTCTACCGGGTCAAGAAGGAATCGCGCTCTATTCTCCGCTGTTGATTTCGGCATCAGCTTCCGCAATCAGCCTGTCTGCGTCAGAAAGAAGGAATGGACGGTCTTTGCCGGATTCGTCAACAAAGCGATGATCGTTTGCCGGTTCCTTCCAGCGCCGCCTGACCTTCATCCAGAACGCAGTCATGCCCGGATGTTCGCCCGACGTGGCCATCTGGAACATGGTCTGCGATACTTTCGCGTCAGCCTGGATCATCGCTTTGTCCAGCGTGTCGCGGAAGTGCTTGCGCAGCGTCTTTTCGTCAATATCGAGGATTGTGCATATCTCTGCGTGAGGGAAGCCGCAGGCCGCCATAGTCTGCACGGTACGGGTGTCTTGGTCGGTTGGTTGGTAGGAAGGTCTGGCCATTTCGTTTTATGTACGGGAAAAACCCGGCTCCAGTGTTGCTTTCTTGCCGGTCAGTTTCTCCCATCTGGAAACAATCACGTCACAGTATCCGGGGTCAAGTTCAAGACCGTAGCAGACACGTTCGGTCAGTTCAGCAGCTACCAGCGTGGTGCCGGAGCCGAGGAACGGGTCGTATACCTTGTCGCCAGCTTGGGTGTGGTGCAGGATAGGACGGCGCATACACTCCACAGGCTTCTGGGTGCTGTGCCCGGTCTCGGACTTCATTGGCTTGTCGATCTGCCAGAGCGTGGTTTGCTTTCGGTCGGAGAGCCAGTTTGCTTTAGCCGATTTACGGACAGCGTACCAACATGGCTCATGCTGGCAGTGGTAGTGTCCTCGCCCGATGACCATGCAGGACTTGGCCCAGATAATTGTGGCCCGTATATCGAAACCGGATTCCTGCAATGCCACTCCGTGCCGAATCGTATCGCCACCGGGAGGACTCCAGCAATATGCCACGTCGCCGGGAAATAAGGCCCACGCCTCCCGCCAGTCTGCGCGGTCGTCGTTTGTAACCTTGCCGGTCGCCGTGGAGTCTCGATGATTTCCAAGATCATTCACGCGCCAACTGGCGTCGTAGTTCACCCCATACGGAGGGTCGGTCACCATCAGGAACGGCTTCCGTTCGCCCAGCAACCGCTCCACGTCCGTCGCACTGGTGGAGTCGCCGCACAGCAGCCGGTGCGGTCCCAGCAGGTACAGGTCACCCGGTTTCGTGACCGGATCAGCCGGTACCGGAGGAGCGTCGTCTTCCGCAGCGTTCGCCTCCAGCGTGAGCGCGTCAATTTCGCGGGAGTTGAACCCGGTCATTGTCAGGTCAAAGTCGAGCGCCTTCAGGTCGCCAAACTCTAGAGCCAGCGCGTCCATGTCCCAGTCCGCCCACGCGACCGACCGATTGACCATCAGCCGGAACGCCTGCACCTGCGCCTCTGTCCAGGTATCGCACGGGATAACCGGAACCTCTGCGAGCTTCATCTGAACCGCAGCCTTCAGCCTCAGGTGGCCGTCGATCACCATCCCGTCAGATTTTGCCAGAACCGGGATTGTGAACCCGTATTCTTTGATCGACGCCATCATTTGCGGGATAGCTTTGTCGTTGCGCCGTGGATTGCGCTCGTATGGCTGCAGCCGATCTATTGGCCAGTACTCAATTTTCAGCGCCGGGTGCTGCTCCGCTGTGATGTCTACGCCCTTCTTCATGCGCTGGCCCCTGCTTGGAATTGGAGCGTCCGGGTCGGTGTCGATCCGCCCTTGTCGATGTGAACCAGTTCCATGCCGTAGTTGTTTGCTTCGGTTGGGACTTCGAAGCCCGGTTTCGGTATGAACTTGTTGTTCTTGAACGGTCGATAGTCCACCTGATGCTGCCAGCGGTTCCACTTGCGGACCACCTTCACAACGTCCGGGTGTTGCTCTCTGAGCGATTCCGCCATCTTCAGCCGCCCGTCCCCTTGGTAGAGTTCGTCGGTGTTGCCGCCTTTCATGGTCATGGTAGACACCTTTTCCGCCAGAAATGCGTTAAATAATACTGTACTCATGCCAGACTTTAAGACCCTCAGCGAAAGATCGGTATCCTCGTTGTAGCGTCCACGCCAGCGAAACGGAAGCGCGTTGTCAATCAGGATGCATGAGTAAATCCGAGTATTCAAAGTGCATGGTTTCATTTTTTGCTTTGCGACCGCAAGGAGTGCATATTGAAACCCAGCCAGTCCAACATTTGTAAACCTCTCGACGTAGTCCTCAGCGGCCCTGAAACACGTTCCGTCATTCATGCGTCGTTTACGGTTATCGTGCAGCCGAAGGAAGTGTCTAATATTGTCGTCCAAGATCCAGTGGCGTTCCGCTCCCTCGGAGATCGCATGTTCCCACACCCAATTTCGAGCAGGGATACCACCTTGCCCAAGGTTTGAAAACGGCAGCACAAGAATCTTCGCAGGGTCGATCACTGCCGCATACTGCTCATACTCTTGCTCTTCAATAACGATCCTGTACGGAATTTTAAGTTCCTCTAACGCTTTACTCGTGAGCCTTGACTCTGCACGGCCTTTTGAGATCACGTAGACTGGGAACTTTGGATTCTGTGGGTCAATGGAGCTGTACTGGAGTGTAGCTGCACTGCCATTTATCTGTTTTGGGTGCCAGATAAATTTAGTCTTGTCGGTTATAAGTTGCCCTGTGAGCGCAGCGAAGGCATCACGGTCAACAGAGTTCGCAAAGTGAACCTGGACGGTCTGCCACGCGAGTTTATCTTCCTGCTCGAAATCAGGCATTCCAGTCCATTCCGGTTTGGCCGTTCCGTCGCCTTCCGGTTTCGTCCAGCCGGTCTCCCAGTCTGCAAACCCGGTCAGCGTCAGGTCGAAGTCCAGCGCCTTCAAGTCTCCAAACTCCAGAGCGAGCGCGTCCATATCCCAGTCGGCCCACGCGACGGAGCGGTTCACCATCAGCCGGAATGCTTTTACCTGAGCTTCTGTCCAGGTATCGCACGCGATCACCGGCACCTCTGCCAACTTCATCTGAAGCGCAGCCTTCAGGCGCAGGTGTCCGTCGATTATCAGCCCGTCAGACTTGGCCAGCACTGGGATTGTGAACCCGTACTCTTTGATCGAAGCCACCATCTGGCCCACGGCCTTGTCGTTCTTGCGTGGGTTGCGCTCGTATGGCTCAAGCCGGTCTATCGGCCAGTACTCAATCTTTAGCGCCGGGTTCTGCTCTGCGGGTTTGCGTTTCGCCATCTGACTGTAAGAGTACTGGAAGCCGCCTGATTTGGCAAACTGAAGACGTACTAACAGCTGATGAATGCAAGTAAATCATTAGCTATGCTATTCTATGAATGTCAGGCAGGACCGGCGACCACCGGGCCAGCCGGGCAAGGCTATAGGAGGCCTAAACGCAATGAACGCAGCATTCAAAGTATTCTGGAGCAACATGGGATGGTACTCGCAGGAGGAATTCGGCACGCTGGCCGATGCCCTCGCTTACGGCAAGTCGAAGTGCTTCGAGTTTGCCGTACACCACAACGATAACGTGGTAGCCGCTTGGTCGGTCTTCGGTGGCACCCGGCACTATCAGGAGGTGCTGTAATGTCAAACACGACAAAAACAGGCCGCATCAGCAAAGATTTCAACAACGCGGGAACATTCAACATGGCCAAGATGAAGCGGGATTTTGCAGCCAAAATTGCAAAGTCTGCTTGTAGGTCGGTGAAGTATCGTGGCCACGTCATCAACGGTGTTCCGGGTCGCAATTGGTTCGTCAGTGAAGCTGGACGCGATTGGCTGACGTTGTACACATCGATGGTTAAGGCCCAAGCTGCAGTTGATCGCTGCTGGGCTGTTCGCGCCATTATTGCTGCTGAATGTAGCAAGGCGGTGTCAGCATGATTTAGCATACCCCTTGCAGTAAATCATCAGTTATGATATTCTATGAATGTCAGGCAGGACCGGCGACCACCGGGCCAGCCGGGCAAGGCTATAGGAGGCCTAAACGACCATGACGACCAAATCACAAGCGATTAAGTTAGCTCAGATTGAGGCGCTTATCGAATCGACGAAACGCGAGTTTAATTATGCGTATGCTGACAGACCACTGCTTCGCGCCCGGCTAAAGAATCTTGACTTGCGGTACATGGAAGTTCGCAATACCGTGCTAAAAGATCGCAAGGTGGTGGCGTAACATGATCGCCCCGGTAATGGCAAATACAACCCAAACAATCGCTCAGATTGCCACTGACATGGATAGGATTGCAGCACGCCGCGCCGATGTAAATCGGCTGACTGGCGCAAAACTTCACGCTTACAAGTTGCTTGAACTGCAATTAAATATCGCGAAGGCCGCCGGTGACCCGGATTCCAGCTACACGGCAATTGCCGCGCAGCTCAAATTGGAACTGGGTGTAGCATGACGTTTCCGGTTAACCGCGACGGCATACGCTGGATCGTCACCATCCCCTACGCGCAGCGGGAACACGCGAAGTCTGCCGGGTTCCGGTGGTGTCCAGACCGCAAGCACTGGTGGACCAGCCGCGAGGAAGTCGCCAAGCTGCTGATGGACCCCGCCGCGCAAGCTGCGAAGAAATGCGAGTTTGAGCGCATTGGCAAAGAACGTGCCGCGCTGGTGGACGAATCCCGCGCCGCATCTGCAGACGTTGAGCTTCCGGCCCCGGAAGGCTTGGATTACCTGCCATTTCAGAAAGCCGGTATTGCCAGCGCACTGAAACGTAATAACGTTTTGTTTGGCGATGATATGGGACTTGGCAAAACCATTCAGGTGATCGGCATGATCAACGCCCGTCCCGACGTGAAACGTGTTCTGATCGTGTGCCCCGCGACACTGAAGCAAAACTGGATGCGCGAGTTGAACAAATGGCTGGTACGGAAATTCCGCATCGGCATCGCTACTGGTCAGAGCTGGCCCGGTGGTTACGCCGATATCGTGATCATGAATTTTGACATTGCGACGAAGCACGCGGCGAAGATTCAAGGCGAACTGTGGGATCTGGTAGCGATTGACGAGGCTCATTACCTGAAGAACAGGGAATCTAAGCGGACTCTGGCAATTTTCGGCATGGACCCCTATACCGCCAAACGTCAGAAGGTGGAGCCGTCGCCCGGCGTTCGTGGCCGCTTGCAGGTTGGTATGACTGGCACCCCGATTCCGAATCGCCCCAGCGAGGGTTTCGGCCTGTTCCACTGGCTGGCCCCGGATCATGAGACCTTCCGTAGTTTCTATTTGTACGCAAAGAAGTTCACCGGGTCGTTTCAGTTTCAAGGTGCAGGCTACGATCCGAACGGTGCGACGAACCTGGACGAACTCCAGCGGGAGCTTCGCGGGTCGATCATGATCCGCCGCACTAAAACGCAGGTTCTCACCGAGCTGCCGGCCAAACGGCGCGTGGTTATCGAGCTTGAGGCGGATTCAGCGTCTGACGCAATTGCTGACGAATCAGAGGCCGCAGAGTCCCACGAAGAAGAACTGGAGCGCCTACGGGCTGCCGTGGAGCTTGCGAAGGCCGAATCAGAGGAAGCGTATACCGCCGCCGTCGCAGCCCTGAAGAAAGGCGCATCGTTCGCGTTTACTGAAATGGCCAGGCTGCGGCATGAGACTGCGATGGCGACGTTACCGCACGCGGTTGAGCACGTTCTGACCGCCCTGAAGGCTGACGACTCGCACAAGGTAGTTGTCTTTTGTCACCATGGCGACGTGGCGGCCGGAATGCTTTCCGCGCTAGCAGACGAACAGATCGGCACCGCGTCTATTACGCAGAAGACGCCGATCATGCAACGTCAGGCTGAGTCCGACCGGTTCCAGAACGATCCCGACTGCCGAGTGTTCGTCGGCGGGATTCAGTCTGCCGGTGTCGGTATCACCCTCACCGCCGCGTGGCACGTCGTGTTTGTAGAACTCGACTGGGTGCCCGGCAACATGTCGCAGGCTGAAGATCGCTGTAACCGCATCGGCCAGCGTAATAGCGTGCTCTGTGAGCATCTGGTGATTCAGGGCTCCATCGCTGCCACGATGGCGAAACGGCTGGTATCAAAGCAAACCATCATTGATGCGGCTCTGGACCGTGAGCACCCGGAACGGCTGACACCAGAGCAAGTCGAGCTGATGGAAGCGCCAATAGTTCCTGGACGGTCGGAAGCCGCAACGCAGGACACCCCGCGAACAAAGTACGCGAAGATCGCAGAGAAGCTGACACCTTCACAGATTGCCGCCATACACCAAGCCTTGCAAATGATTGCAGATCTGGACGGCGACCATGCGCGAGAACTCAACGGTATCGGGTTCAGCCGGTTGGACGGCATGATCGGTCACAGCCTAGCAAATTGCGAACGCCTCACGCCGAAACAGGCTGCTCTGGCTCAGACGCTGGTCCGAAAGTATCGCCGGCAGGTTCCAGACGCGCTGCTGACTGAATGTGGTCTATAGCCGCGTCAGCTTTTTTTTGCGACGGATGGTCAGATACCCACTCTGAGCATCCGCCGCTTTCCAGTTTGTACAGCCCCCAGAACTGCGCCTGATCGCGTTTGCACGGATCAGCACACACTACACCGCCATCGGTGCGTATCTCGCGCATCGGCAGGATGTAGTACGTGGTTTCAATTAGCATCGGCCTTCCGCTTTCCACGCTTCCACGCCCGGTCTGTGACACGAGCCTGCGCCCGTCGGCAGCCGTCGCCCCCGCAGGTTATCTGATTCTTATTTGCCCGCGTGAACGGCTTCTGGCAGTGCGGACACGTCCCGGTCCCGAAGTCGCGCCGCATCGCCATTCCCGGTGCATAATGCCAGTTCATACCTGAGCTTGCCATTCCCGCCGCCGCGATTGCGGATGCCCTACATTGCCGAGCATGGTGATTATCGTCGCGTGAGTGCGGGCCAACGCCCGCCCGATTGCAGGATACGAAAACCCCTCAGCCCGCAGTCTCAACGCAATCTCGCGCCGCGCTGCCATGAGGTCAGGGTATCGCCATGCTCCCCGGACCTGCGCTGGCGTCAGCCCGTGGCGTGCAGCCACTTCCGCCACAACGTGTCGAGGGTTTACGGCTGCCCGCGAGTCGCCGGGTAGTGAATCGCATCGGTTTACTATCATCACTTCCCACCTCCCGCGCCCTCGAAGATGCCCTGGTACAGCGTCACCAGTTCGGTCCGGTTGATCCCGTGGTGGTCCCAGAAGTTCTTCCCCATGACGTGCTGGGAATCCGGCCCAGTCCGGTGATGATAGCCGCAGAGTGGAATGGTTTCCTGATCCCGGCATTTCTGCCCAAGTCCCCGGTCCCCGACGTGCGCCGCCTCAACGGCCCCCACGCAATCGCCGGTAGACGCCAGCACGCATTCACAACGTCGGATGAAGTCTAAGTACCTGGGATTCTGGACGGCTCCGCCAGCGCGGCGTATCGGCCTGTTACTGCTGCGTTTTAATGGTGTGCGTTTCAATGTTCCCGCCCCTTCCTAGAGCGTCGGAGGTCTGGGAGTGAAGGTAGGAGCCAACGCCCCCAGATCACTCCGAAGCAGGGATTCGAAGCCCCTGCCGTTCAAGTTCATCATGCACCAATACCGGGTGCCCGGTCAACAACAAATCTTCCGCGAAGTTATCGTTCACGGCCATCTCCAGACCGTGTTGCTCTGTGTGCCCTGCCAGTAGCAGCGTGACGCATCGGATCTGTTCGTCACGGCAGCGCTGAAGGTCTGCTGTCATTTGATCATTTCAGGCCGTCGCATGTTTCACGCGAACACCGATGGCCGCGCCAGCCGCCGCGCTTCTGCTTCGATGGCTTCCTGCCGGTAGTGGACCGCCAGAGACGGCACAATCACCGGCCCAACGTTCGACGGTGCGGATCCATCGTGCCGGCACTTCCAGGCTGCCGAGGTATCAAACTCCCCGTACACGATAATGTACCCGGAGCCGCCGCACCAGTTGCACTCCCGCGCCACGCTGATAATGATCTCGTCATCCGGCGTCTGCTGGCACATTTCGTAGATAGCCTGGACCGAGGGATAGAACTTCTCCTGCTCTCGCAATGCCTTCACCACCCGCGCCGCGTGGCCGATGCTTCTGGCGTTCTGTCTCAGTGAGTCTGTCCGCGCCTTAAGCGCTTCTTTGCTGTCCGGAAGTCCAGACATACCAGAAAATCCGTGCATCGCCTCCCGCGCTGCTTTCAGGTCAATCATCGGCCCGCCTCCCGCATTGCCCGTTCAATATCCGCTGCTGTGATCCGGTTTGCATCAGTCAAATTCACCAGCGGGATACTTGGCACTCGAACCGGCTTCGTCCGCTTCATGTCCTTCGCCCGCGCCATCGCCTCGATTACCGGCCTGATACTAACAGCCGCCGTCAGGTCATTCGCCGTGTCCCGTGGGCCCGCAATTTGCCGCACTGTCGCCCCGCCAAGTTGCAACGGTTCCGCGGGCTTCGCGCTGGGAATTCCGTCGTTGAATCGTGGCAGTTGCGAGTACGCCTCAATCCCGTCTGCTGGTCGATGCCGGGAACAGAACACGGCCCGCATCTCCCGCGGCCCTTCCCACTCGTTCCAGAGCTGGATGCAGCGCTTGGCCAGCCAGGCCACCTGCTCGTTCGTCTGCGCCATCTCGCACGCCATCAGCACGATTTCAGCCCGTGCCGTCTGGTCCGATGGAAAGAACTTGAGCACGGAAAGCCGCGCCATGTCTGCCGTCGCCTGTTTCGTGTCGATCATAACCGCCCCTCATCGTACCGCTTCTGGAATTCCCGCTCAACCGATTCCACAAAACCAAACTTTCCGTTACCGTTTTCGCCAGATCGTGGCATCGAGATAAACGGCAGCGCCGGTTCATCCTCCCACCGCCGCCCGCTAATCCACGTCGCCGGGTGTGGCCGCTTGTCTGGAGGTCTGCTGGTCAGGTCCGGAAGTTGCAGCGTCAGCGCCCGCAGAGCCGCCGCCCGAAGCTCTGGAGTTTTCAGCACGG
>Ga0181355_1001186_pt1 | contig 11450 bp, 20 predicted proteins | sample Fa13VDMM15DN_FD_130099 | JGI IMG/M metagenome (GOLD analysis project Ga0181355, IMG submission 130099) | Freshwater viral communities from Lake Michigan, USA - Fa13.VD.MM15.D.N | ecosystem: Environmental > Aquatic > Freshwater > Lake | place: USA: Michigan | collected 2013-09-23 | reverse complement strand
GGCTTTGCAAAGTGTTCCCGATGACCAATGGAATTTGGTTTTGAACGAGGTTGAGAAGGCAGGCGGTGTACGCCAAGTTCAGGGCTATGCAAAAACCTTGTTGCACGATGCGATTGCTAAAGCATCGTTTGAAGGCAACCGTTCAGATGCAGGCGGTACGCCGCCAATGTAAGGTGGCAAGGTCAAGGAAAGGCAGACAGAGCCAATAGTGGAAAAAGAGTTATGAATTACGGAAGTGATAGAAAAGGTTTTAACGAATGGTCATCGGGAGATGCTTCTGAACCGAGTGCAACCGTTGGAAATCTTAAATCGTGGATAAAAGCGGGATATTTAGATAGAGATAATTTGTCCGACACAGACTCTAAACGCCTTAGCCCAACAGCACCAAAGGAAGAGTTGAAGGAAGGCAACATTGCGGACGAATTGCCTAATGCTATGCCACCTTTATATAACGATTACGGTGACGAACCTGTTAACCCGATGCCACCCGAATACAACGATTACGGTGACGAACCAACCGACACTCAACGAGCGGGTCGTAAGTTGATGAGGATGGCAGTCCCGTTGGATATTAAAAATCCTGAAAAAAGCCGAGTGAAAACAAGTCCTAGGCGCCCGTAGTGTCTTTAACAAGGTTTTGTTATGGCGCTAAAGTGGAAAAAGTCATTGATGGCGACACCGTTGATTTGAGCATTGATTTGGGTTTTGATATTCACCACAAAATTCGTGTCCGCCTTTACGGTGTTGATACTCCTGAGTCTCGGACTGTAAACAAAGCCGAAAAAGAAGCGGGTTTGATGGCGAAAAATTTTGTTAAAACTTGGACGAACACTCATGCCTCGGTAGTGATTGAAACAATTAAAGACAAGAACGAGAAGTATGGTCGTGTGTTGGCGAATGTTTATTCGGACGAATTGAAGTCGTCTTGTTTGAATACAGAACTTGTTAGCAAGGGTTTCGCTAAAGCATATTTCGGTGACAAAAAGGAAGCGTTCGGTGGTTGATGACCGTGAACTTCCGCCAGCAGTGGAAGCATGGATTAAGCAACTGTTAGAGCCGTCCTTTGTGGAGTTGATGCGTTCTCAACCTTTTGAAAGAGTTGATATTCGTTTGTCGGCTTCTCGTGGTCGTGTGTCTCGGTTACCTGTCGTTGTTTTGGGTGGCGGGCAACAAGAATTTGTTGAAGTTATTCAATAGCACGAAAATCGTGTCAATTTACTTTTTGTAAATCTTTTAAAGGCGTTGTTGTTGAGCCATTTTTTCAAAACAGTCTGTTTTTGTCTATTTTCGTATTTTGAATATTTCTGATTTGCTATAATGGAGTTGTGGTCAGGGAAACATCACAGAGAGGGAGGAAGATGACAGACACGATGATTGAGACATTTACAAAAGGTGAGGCGCTGTATTGGCGACTTGCCCCCAAAGCAAAGTTCAAGTTCGTCAAGATGAATCCCGACGGCTCGGTTCAAATGGTCGGAGGCGAGAACGGTTACAGCATGGGGCGTGATGCGAAGACTAACGATGTGTCCAAGGTGCCTTTTGAGGGGACTGAGCAGATTGGCTTTTGGGCGAAACAAAACCTTTACGCCGAGGTGACGGTGGGTGAGTTGGCTGAACGCTTCGGGTTGACGGATGCGGTGGTTAGGAAGTTTGTGACTGACCGCCCCGATGTGTTTAAGAGGGTGGCTCACGGGAAGTATGAGGTTAGGGACGCCGATGCTGATAGGGCGTTTGCTCGTGATGCCGAGCGTGTCGTGGTGAAGCCTGTAAAAAAGAAGGCTTGACAATTTAACTACCGAGATACATCTGCATTGAAAACAAAAATCATTGCTAGTATTCGGCGATGACCGATTTCTTGTCGTTGATTATTCCGACCCTCTTTTGTCTTTATGTTACTTTCATCGGGTTGACGGTCATTACCTTCATGCGTTCAGTAACTAAACCTGAGCCTTACAAATCAGACAGAGATAATGAAGACGAAATCATGGTGGCTTTGAACGCCCGCCAGTTGGACTCGCTTCTCATAAACGCTATTGAAGGTAGATTGCATGAGATAGAAATTGATGAAGTTCTTCGGGATGACCTCACCGACGACTTCATCATGATTGCAATTTCTTACGGCGATGGACGGGTTCGCCAAGCAACTCAAACCCATTACTAAACCTGTGTTGATAGAACGCCGATGAGTTAGGCGCTCTACACTAAAAAAGTCCGAAACCTGCGGGTATTCAAACGGTTCACCGTTGAAACCTGTGGGCTTTTTCTTTTTAGGAGTTAAAACCTTTGAGCAAAGCAATGAAACAGAAAAAAATGGTTGCGCTAAAGGTACTTGAGACTAGTGGGGTTGACCATCCTGCTCATCTTGAGGAAGGATGGATAGTGATGAAAAATGCAGGCACCCAAACGGAGGAAACCGTGAGCGAAAATACAGAGACAATGGAACAAGGCTTAGAAGAAGCGTACATTGAGCGTGTTGTTGAATTGGAAAAGGCTCTTGCCGCTTCTACTGAAGAACTATCAGACTTGAAAAAAGCGTACGGCAAAATGCCTGAATTTATTCAAGAAAAAATTGATGCCAAAAAAGAAGACGAGGACGAAGAAGAAGAGGAAGAATCAGACGAAGCAACTATGAAGTCGCTTCTCAAGTCTGTTCCTGCTCCTGTTCGTGAAATGTTGGAGAAGGCTGAAGCATCAGCAAACATCGCTCGTGAAGAACTTAAAAAAGAGCGTGACAGTCGCCGTGACGAACAGTTTGTTGCAAAAGCAACTGCATGGTCACACTTAACTGTTGACGCCAAAGACCTTGGTCCTGCTCTTCGTCGTTTGAACGACATTGATGCGACTCTCGGTGAGACTATTGAGAAGGCTTTGGAGTCGGCTAACGCTCAGGCTGAATCAGCATCAATTTTTGATGAGATTGGTCGTGGTTCTCGTCCATCCGAAGGCAATGCTTACGCAAAAGTGGAAACACTTGCAAAAGCGGCGTTCGTCGCAGGCGAGTATTCAACCGTTGAGCAAGCAATGACGGGCGTAATTCTTAAAAACCCTGACCTCTATGCGGACTACCGCAAAGAACAATAACAAGGAGCAATAAATCATGGCATACGAAATCTCTAATGGCACACTCAAGGTCACACTTATCGCAGGTGCTGACCTTTCGGCAAAGCAATACTTTTTTGTGAAGATGAGCGCTGACAACACTTGTGTGCTTTGTTCAGCCGCTACTGATTCACCGATTGGTGTTCTTCAGAACGCCCCAATCTCAGGCGGAGAAGCATCCGTTCTTGTTGTTGGTGGCACAAAACTTGTTGCAGGTGCCGCCATTGCGGCAGGTATCAAAATTGGTACCGCTTCAACAGGTAAAGCCGATGCAAAAGTTGCTGGAACAGACACAACCGAATACACAGTCGGTCAAGTCCTTCAGGCTTCAGGAGCAGACCTTGATGTTCTTACAGCAGTAATCAACTGCGCCAGTCCTAACCGAGCAGCGTAATTTAAACAACAATCACAGGAGCAAATAAACCATGCCACAGCCAACCAGTAGTCAAGTTCATGTTGACGCTATTTTAACAAATATCTCTGTTGCTTATATGCAAATGGCAGATAATTTCATTGCAACAAAAGTATTCCCTGTCGTTCCTGTGTCAAAACAGTCAGACAAGTTCTTCACATACACCAAGAATGACTGGTTCCGTGACGAGGCTCAACGCCGTGCGGATGCCACAGAGTCGGCTGGTGGAGGTTACAACCTTTCAACTGACTCATATCAGGCGGATGTGTATGCGTTCCACAAAGATATTGGTGACCAAACTCGTGCTAACGCCGATGCACCTATCAATGTTGACCGTGAAGCGGCAGAGTTCGTAACAGGTCGTATGTTGTTGAAGATGGAAACACAGTTCGTATCCAATTTCTTCACAACAAGCGTTTGGGCTACGGATTCAACTCCAACAAACTTGTGGAGTGATTACACTGCATCAGACCCAATCGGTGACATTGAGACAGGTAAGCGAACAATTCTTTCAACAACAGGTTACGAGCCAAACACTTTGGTTCTTGGCTATGACACTTTCATTCAGTTGAAGAATCACCCTGACTTGATTGACCGTATCAAATACACTTCGTCACAAGTTTTGTCGGAGAGTTTGATGGCTTCATTGTTCGGTGTTCCACGAGTGATGGTTGCAAAGAGTTTGAAAGCCACAAACAACGAAGGCGCAACAGGTGCCTATGCGTTCAACTATGGCAAGAACGCTCTTCTTACTTACTCGGCTCCTTCGGCTGGTTTACTCCAACCTTCAGGTGGTTATGTAATGTCGTGGACAGGTGTTTCGCAAGGTATTGGCGCAACAATCGGTGTGAGCCGTATGCGTATGGAACAGTTCAAGGCTGACCGAATTGAAGCCGAAGTTGCTTTTGATATGAAGGTAATCGGTTCAGACCTCGGTTTCTTCTTCAACGGTTGTGTAGCCTAATCCCTCTTCAACATAGGAGCCTCTAATGGCAAACAGATTAACTAAAGGCAGAGGTTTACTCGGCGCAATCCGTACAAGCGGAGTCGTAGCGGCAAACACCGCTACTAAAAAAGCAACGGTTACGACTTTGACGGATGCCGCAGAAGTTTTGACAGCCGCTATGGTGGTTACAAATGGTGGCTTGTTAAAAGGCACCCCAACGGCAACACGAGCAAAAACTGTTCCGACAGGCGCTCTTACTTGCGCCGCTCTGAACGGTTACGCAGTCGGTGACACTTTTGAAGTCAACTTCATTAACTTGACTGGTGCAACTCATGCGTTAACTGTTACTGCGGCAACTGGTGCAACGATTGTCGGTTCGGCAACGGTAGCGGCAGCAACATCGGCAACTTACAGAGTTCTTGTGTCGGCAACCGATACGGTGATTTGGCATAGAGTCGCATAATCTTTCGGTCAGTGACCGTTAGTGTCCAAAAAAAATCGGAGGAAAATTATGGCTTACAAGGTAACAAAAAACATTCCTAAAGGTGATGGCTCGTTTATTGCTGTAGGTGAAATTGTTTCGGGTGATGGTTGGCGTAATCTTAGAAGTTTGATTAGTAACCGTTATTTGATTGCCGTTTCTGATATTCTCCCTTCTACTATTGAAACTAAACCTCAGCCGAAGGCTAAAACTTCTTCGGTTAAAGGTTAGTTTCATTTTTTAGCGGGTAGTTGTGGCGTGGACTTATTCGGGTGACCCTGCGGCTAGTAGTCGTGATGCTGTACGGTTTTTGAGCGGTGACACAGATACAACTAATCAACAAATTAACGATGCGGAAATTGCTTATCTTTTAAGCGAATGGAATAACAGCACTTATATCGCTGCTTCTTATGCTTGTGATGCGATTGCAGGCAAATACACATCTAAGTCGGATTCGTCTAAGAGTGTGGGCGATTTGTCGGTTTCTACGCAATATATGGCTCAAGCAAAAACTTTTATGGAGCGGGCAACCTATTTAAGATTTCAGGCATCTCGGGCAGTTGCGCCTCCTAGCCCGAACTTTGACACGGAAGTGTTTGATGGTTCGTTCATGTTTACGATTGGGATGGATAGGTACCCAGGAAATCCTACGAAGTCGGACAGTATTTCTACTGATACGGATTAACGGTTATGGTTCTTGACCCATCATTTTTATCTATGATGCCCGAAAGTATTTCGGTTTTTCCTGCTACTACAACCGATAGTTACGGAAAAATTACTCATTCGGGTACGGCTGTAGTGACAAGCGCTTATGTTCAAGAAACTGGTCGTGTCGTGAAAACTGCCGATAACCGAGATATTTATGAGGAAGGGAAAGTCATTTTTTATGGCAACCCGACCATTACGCATGATTCAAAGATGGTTTTACCTGACGGGAAAATCCCGTTGATTATTTCTATTCGTGCATATACGGATACCTCTTTTCCGCAAATAACTATTGTGTCGTTCGGGTCTTAACTATGAAATTTAATGTTGAAGTAGAAGGTTTTAGTGAGGCGATGGCGCTTCTGTCGGTTAAAAATAAGGTTATTCCCGCAACTATGGAGGCATTATATGCTGAAGCGCAAATGGTCTTGGCTGAGTCTAAGCGTCAGGTACCGTTTCGTGTCGGTGCGCTATCGGGTTCGGGTATGGTACATCAACCTTATTCTGTGGGTTCTAAAGTTGCGGTAGAGATTTCTTATGGCGGTGCGGCGGTTGATTATGCGTTGGTTCAACACGAAAACACTGATTTCAAACACGCTGGGGGTCGTAAAGCGAAGTATCGTGAAGACCCGATTGCGGATGCTCAGGGTCGTTTGGCGTCAAATATTGCTTCTCGGGTGAGGATTATGTTGGGTAAGCGTGGGGAAATTCCTCAGGGTTACGACTCGGTTGACTGATGGCGATTCTTGATGCGTTAGGCGCTTACCTTCAAAGCCAAGGTCAAGGTACTTTGGCTACCGACATTTTTTTGGCTCGTATGCCCGACACCCCTGACGCCTGTGTGACTTTGTACGAGAATCAAGGTGTTGGTCCTGACCATACTTTCGGTGCTTCTGTGAAGGCTATTGACCATCAAAGGGTGAGGGTTTATTGTCGTGCCGCTAGGAATGATTATCCTTCGGCTCGTTCAAAAGCGGAGGCGGTTAGAGCAGTTTTGGGTGCTATCAGGAACACCACTTTGTCAGGTGTTTCTATCATGACGGTTCTCTCTACCTCCGAGTTGTATCCTCTTCAACGAGATGGCGACGATAGGGCAATCATCGGATGCGACTTCACTTTATGGCTTCCTTAGAGGAAAAGCCCGACCCTTATAGTCGTCAGGCTTCAGTAGATGAGCAACCTAGGTGTTGGCGTTGTTCACGAATGTTGGCTGTTTCTGTTACTAAACCTTGGGTTATTTTATGTCCCCGTTGTAAGGCTAAAAATGGCGGTTAGACGGGTTTGAAATCCTTGAAACCGATGATGTTTTGTGTTACGGTTTTAGTGCTGTCAGATTGTTTTTGAAGGAGGACAAATGGCTGGTGTAAAGGAATTATTGGAAATAATATTTGCATTTGGTTTGGTGCTTTCGCCTATTATCTTGTCTTTAATAGCCGTCACCATCGTGGAAATATTCACCCGTAAATAATTAAACCGCTTATCCATTGGAGGTTCTAATGAGGCGTTTTCTTTTGCCTATTTTCTTAATTGTCGGCTGTTTTATGGTCGTTTCCGAGTTTCAGTTGGATAGCCCCCCTGTTCTTATTCAGGTGGCACCATCGGATTCGGTTGTTGTGACGACAGTACCGCCGACGACCTCAACTACGACCTCAACGACTTTATTGGTTTCTAAACCTAGTTCTGAGGTTAAAAGATGCCCCAAGTTTGAACCCATTTTTGAGCAGTATGGTTTGGTGCCAGTTGAGACTTTCTCTTACATTGCTTGGAGAGAATCACGGTGTCGGATAAAAGCCATTAACGCCCTTTGGGACGAAGACGGAAACATGACCTATCATCTCAACAAAAACAAGACTTGGGATAGCGGTCTTTTGCAAGTGAACTCAAGTCACAAAACAATCACCAAAAAGGTTTGTGGTGGCGGTGTGGAACTGTTGATGAATTTGGATTGTAATTTACGGGTGGCAAAATATTTGTTGGATAACGGTGGGCTTGCCCATTGGAGTATGCCACAAAACTAGACCACGATAGAGCCTCACCGTCAGGCTCATGCGATGTAATCTTCATTTCGTATTCGTGTCCTTGTGACCTCGGCATCGCCCGTTCGTACCCAAGTGGTCGGGGAGATTTCGGGGATACAGACACGCCCGAAACTTTAGGAGCGATATGCCAAAATATTTGGTTAAAACAGGATTGGAATACCCACCTGACCGTCGTGTTGAGGCGGGCGAAATCGTGGAAGATATTCCTTCCAAGTCAATCAAATGGCTTCGTGAGCAAGGCTGGATTGAACTTGTTGATGCGACAGGAAAAGAAGTTGTTGAAGTTGTTGAAGTTGTTGAAGTTGAAAAACCGATTTCTAAATCAAAGGTGGTTGAGTAATGGCTTTTATTCATGGCAAAACTTCTCAAGTAATTCACGGCGTAAATGACCTCAGTTCGTTCCTTAATGATGCGAGTGTGTCTGCTGATGCCGAGGTAGCCGAAACGACGGCGTTCGGGTCCAGTGCTAAAACTTATATCGTCGGTTTGAGGGATGCCACCGTTTCGGCTTCAGGAATGTTTGACGGCGCTAGTGGTGCTGTTGATGCAGTTCTTTCGGCAAGTATCGGTTCCGACACTTTGGCTCCTGTAACGATTGGTTACGACGGAACAACTTTAAATAACCGTGTTTCTCTTCTGTTGGCAAAAACCACTTCTTACGAGGTTTCAACACCTGTCGGTGATGTTGTCGCTGTTTCTTACAGCGCTCAGGCAGACGGTGGGGCTGACCAAGGTGTGTCGTTAGCCGCTTTGACATCGGTGTCGGCAACGACTACGGGTACAGCGAATGACAACGGCGCTTCTTCAGCGAACGGTGGAATGGCACAAGTCCATGTCACCGTAAATACTCGGTCAACTACTTCGGTTATTAAAATCGCTCATTCGGCAGACAACTCAACCTTTGCTGACCTCGTAACTTTTACGACGGTTGGTATCGGTGCTACTACTTCTGAACGGTCACTTGTCGCAGCAGGTACAACCGTTAACAGATACTTGCGGGCAGTAAACACACTGGCGGCAGGTTCAGGTTCAATCACATATCAAGTATCGTTCGCAAGACGATAAGGAGTAATTAATTTATGGCATTTGCACATGGTAAATCAGGTTTCTTTTCAATAGATGACAGTGGCGACAGCGTTCGTGATATTTCTTCATATCTGAACGATATTTCTATGCCACGAGACATTGAAACCGCCGAAACCACCACTTTTGGAGTTTCGGGTTCAGCGAAGACTTATATCACGGGTCTTACCGATTCAACTATCAGTATTTCGGGTTTGTTTGATGCGACAGCCGACGGCTACCTTGCAGGTATTCTCGGTCAAACAGCATCACGCTCATTTGTTTACGGTCCTACAGGCAATACAGCAAGTTTTATTAAGTATTCGGGTGAGTGCATTATGACTTCATACGAGGTTTCAACCTCGGTAGGTGACGCTGTTCAAGCAACCGCTTCATTCCAAGTCACAGGTGCTATCACTCGTGGTACATTCTAATAGAACAATATCAACCAACAGAAAACAGGAGAATATCGTGTCCCTTCGTGACCGCATTATTGCAGTAGATGATACCCAAAAAGAAATCGTAACGATTACTGAATGGGGAGTTGAAGTTGAAATCCGAGGAATGTCAGGTGCCGCTCGTGCGTCCATCTCTCAAGATGCCGCTGAGAATAACGGCAACATAAACTTTCTGAAGATGATGCCTGAACTTGTTGTTCAATGTTGTTTTGACCCGATTACGGGTGAGCAAGTGTTTGATGCTTCTGACAAAGAACTTGTCATGGGCAAATCGGGTGCTGCTCTTGACCGTATCGTTTCTATCGCTATGCGTTTGTCAGGTTTTGGTGACAAAGCGGTTGACGAAGCGGGAAAAGACTCCTCATCAACACCGAAAGGCGGTTCCTCTACGATTTAGCCGAGAAGTTAGGTAGAACTGTTTCAGAACTTCTTTACGGAAGTGACGCATTTAGACCGATATCATCCGCCGAAATTGTTGAATGGGCGGCTTATTTTAAACTCAAGGCTTACGAAGCGGAAAAGGCGGCAAGAAACAGGAGGTAAATAAAAATGGCAGATGAAGACCTTGAAGTCAGGGCGATATTATCTGCTGACGCCTCCAAATTTATTACACCGTTCCAACAGGCAACGGTTGCCACCCAACAATTACATAAAGCGTTAAAACCTGCTAACGGAGCGCTCATCGGGTTGGGTGCCGCAGTTGCCGCTACTGGCTACTCGTTATTCAAATTCGGTAAAGAAGCCTTTGGCGTTGCTGCTCGTGTGTCGGAAATGAATGTGGCAATGAAGGCTGTTGGTAAAGCAACAGGTTTAGGTGAAAAAGCGATTAAGGACACGGCGAACGCTGTTAGGTCGCAAGGTATTGAAATGGCGTCGGCACAAAAAATTGCTTTGACTTACGCCCAAAACAATCTGAATCTCGCTGACGCTTCCAAGGTTGCCCGTGTCGCACAAGACCTCGCTGTTATTACTCAAAAGAACTCTACGGACACCGCAGAACTTTTGAACAGGGCTATCCAAACTGGTTCAACTATTTTGTTGAAATCTGCGGGTATCACCAAATATGCTTCTGAGGGATACAAGAAGTATGCAAAAAGTATTGGTAAATCAACCAACGATTTGACGGCTTTAGAACGCCAACAGGCGACAACGAACCTTATTTTGGAAGAGGGTCGCAAAGTCGCAGGTCTGTACGAAGCGGCGATGACGGAACCAGGCAAGGTTTTGCGCTCGTTTGCCCGTTTGCAAGACGACATCAAAGTTGAGATGGGCAGTGCGCTACTTCAAGGTTTTGGTCCTACCATAAAAGCATCTTACGATTTAACTAAGGCTTTCTCTGAGTCGCTTCGTGAAGGCGGGTTCTTGCATGGTGTGTTGAAGGAGGTTGGCAGTGCTTTGGTGTCTATGACTCAACCGTTGACCGACGGGATTATGCGTTTAGCACGGTTCATTAAGAGCATGAAAGATAGTGGGTTGAGCGTTGATGGTTTGAAAGAAAAGTTGACCAAATTTACGCCAATTATTTTGGCTGTTTCTACCGCTTTGAGCGCTTTTGCGGGTAAAAGTTTATTGAATTTACTGAAGTTAGGCAAGATAGGCGCCATGCTAAATCCTGTAACGATAGGTTTCGCTATGTTGGTGGCGTTGTCTCCTCGTTTGAGGGATGCGTTTGGGAAAATTGCTAAAACTATGTTGCCGTTGATTCCTGCGGCAATGAGTCTTGGTAAGGCTCTTGCCGAGTTTGTGGCGACTGCCGTAGATGGGTTTGCTTCGTTGATGGAATCAGGTTTGGGAGCCGTTCTTGAAACGGCGTTTAAGGGTATTAGTTTGGCGGTGTTGGGTGTTTCTAAGGCGATAGAGAAGTTTAAACCTCTCGGTATTTTTGTCGGTTTAATTCTTACAAAAATTGCTGTCGGAATGGCGGTTGCGGGTGTTGCTTCAAGTGCTTTCGGCGCCCGCCTTATCTTATTGAAAGCGGGGTTTACAAATCTTATTGGTGCCTACAAGTTTGCGGTAGCCGAGCAGATGCGATACAACTACACGCTTTCACAGGGCGGTTTTGCTATCACAAAGTTTTCAACGATGGCAACGGTTGGTTTCCGAATGGCGGCTATTGCGGCTAAATCGCTTATTGTTTCGCTTGCCCCGATGATTGCAATTTTTGCGGCGGTTGCTATTTTTAGTAAGTTTCGTGAGGGTCAACAAAAGGTTAAAGACCGAACCAACGAGTTAACGCAGGCGTTTAAAG
>Ga0181355_1001184_pt1 | contig 11457 bp, 26 predicted proteins | sample Fa13VDMM15DN_FD_130099 | JGI IMG/M metagenome (GOLD analysis project Ga0181355, IMG submission 130099) | Freshwater viral communities from Lake Michigan, USA - Fa13.VD.MM15.D.N | ecosystem: Environmental > Aquatic > Freshwater > Lake | place: USA: Michigan | collected 2013-09-23 | reverse complement strand
CTGCTGTGAGCCAACACCGTCTCGACCGAGACGAAATCCCCCTGCGTCGAAGCGAACTGCACAATTGACAGTCCGTTTGCAGCAAGAGGCTCGCGGATGACCTCTCGCAGAGCGTTCAGATCCGCGTAACGCGACTTGAAGTACGGATTCACGCTGCCCTTGCTAGCAGCGTCGATCTGCCCCTGCGCGACGGCAAGAGCAGCGGCAAGGTTGGCGATAGAAGCGGTGCAATGCATTTCAATTCTCCTTGATTGAACGAACGAAATTGATGAACTTTTCTTTCATTTTGTTTTCGTCTTCGTCCTCGTACTTGAGGACTCCGATCTTCCTATATCCATCGTCATATTCGTCTTCTGGTTTCCCTTGCTTCCATACGTTGTCGTTTTCGTCCCATGCATAATAGATCCCGTCTATCATGAAATTGAAAACGATCCCGTCGTCATCGAACGGATTGCGATCAGATGGACACGGTATCATAAACCCTCCTTGTCTAGCTTTTCGACGTATTGCTCGATCTCAGAGATCATCGCATCGATGACCTTGAGCTTGTTGATGTGTGCGTCCCGAGCGGCATGCCAGTCGGCTTTGGCCGGATAGTCGCGCCCGTGCGGCTCGCAATCCTCCAGCCAGCGGCGCGCCTCGCGCAGACCATGCAGCGCGTTGATCTGCTGGCCGATCAGCCGGGCGCGGCTGGTGCCATTTGTGTGGATGTGCGGCATGATCATGATGCTCACTCCTCCCCGCCAGCACGGTCACGGAGATCGTCAAGCACCCCAACGAGCGTCTCGCCAAAATCCTCTTCGAAGCGCGCGAGCAGGCCGCGCGCGTCATCCTGAGTGTACTCGCTGCCGCAGGAGCAGCCACGCTCTGTAACAGCGATGATCTCCGAAAGCCCCTTTCGGATCTGCTCGCGCAGCCGGGCGCGCACCATCCTGATGCGGTCCTGCGCTTCGATAGCGCAAGCCTTGTCATCTGCGACATGAGCGTGGAAGACGAACTGATCAGCCATCTCAATCTCCATCAGTAGAGCCGCCAATGGCAGCGGCATGGGCGTCGTGTAGCCTATGCGTTTAGTGCCGTCAAGCACTCTTTTACGCGGGCCTCGCGCATGGTAGGTCGGCATCATGACCAAGCAACGCATCTATCGCCGCCGCGACGCAGCCCTGCTCGATGCCATCGCAGCCATCGGCTCGCAGTCTGAACTGGCGCGCCAACTGGATATCTCGCGCGCAGCGGTTTGCCATTGGCAGCGTGTACCTCTGCGCCACTTGAGGCGCATCGCGGAACTGACCGGCATCCCGCGCGAGCGGCTGCGCCCGGACCTGTATGCATGAGATCCGCCTCCTGCTCCCGCTGCCGCCATCCGTCAACAGGCTCTGGCGAAGCGGTCGAGGCAGGATGTATCGCAGCGCAGAGTATTCCGCGTGGCGAAACGAAGCTGTGTGGTCAATCAAGGCTCAGGCGCGCGGCGCGCGGATCGATGGCGGGTACATCATCGACGTTGCGTTCCAGCGTCCAGACAAGCGTCGTCGCGATCTCGACAACCTGCTCAAGGCTCTGAGCGACGCTCTAGTGGATGCTGGAGTACTTGCTGATGATTCCGACGCGCAGGAGATCCATCTGTGTTGGCGCGGCGAGGGCCGAGCCTGCGAGGTGATCTTGGCCCCTGCTGGCTAAGCCATTGATCTAGGCCAAATCTTTCTTGCAAAATAGTTGTTGACCTGCCCAGCGGGCATAGGCACTATGCGCCTCATCGGCACCGTTGTGGTGACCGAGATTGAAATAGGAGACTTGAGATGTCCAAGACCATCAACCTCGCCGACCGCTACGCGATCCTGAAGTCCGAGTCGGATCGCATCAATGCGGAACTCGATCTCGTCAAGACCGAGATCAAGGCGCTCGGCTGCGAGACGCTGGAGGGGACGCATGTCCTCGTCACGCTCTCGCTGAGCGAGCGCAAGAGCTTCGACGCCAAGGCGGCGCAGGCGTACCTCACCAAGGAGCAGGTCGCGGCCTGCACCAAGGTCTCGCAGGTCGAGACGATCAGGATCAAGCCCCGCGTGACGGTCGAGGCTTGACATGCCCGGCGGGCAGGAGTTAGTCTCCTGCCCGCTACTTCCTCAAACCCAAAGGAGACTTGAGATGCAGTTCATCAACCTCACGCCCCACATCATCACCATCCGCCGCACCGGCAAGCTGGCGGATGTCCTTCTGGATGACATCATCGTGCCGCCGAGCGGCACGGTCGCGCGCGTCGAGACGACCGAGACGCTCGTCTCGACCGTCGATGGCGTGCGCTTCATGCGTCGCAAGTTCGGGCGCATCCACGGCTTGCCGCGCCACGCGGACGGCACCGACAACACGACCGTCGCCGTCCTCGTCAGCAGCATGGTGCTGGCGGCGGTCCCCGGTCGTCCGAACACCTACGCGCCCGACAGCGGGCCGTCCGCGATCCGCGACACAGCGGGCAACGTCATCGCTGTGACCCAGCTCGTCGCGGCTTGACAAGCCCAGCGGGCAGGGTCCATGATCCTGCCCGCTACTTCCTTTCGATGGAGATAGACATGATCTACGTCACGACCGATCACAACACGTTCCGCTCGCAGAACCCACACGCTGCCGCGCGTGTCGCTCACGCATGGCGCAAGCTGGGCCGCGATCCTCTGATCGAGGTCGTCATCGGCGGCGGCGCGGCCCCGCTCCAGTTCCTCAAAGTCGAGGTTTCGCGGCTGGTGAGAGTCACCGCTGCGGCGATCCGCAACGCGCAGGAGCAGGAACTGTGAGCCGCGACGAGCGTATCGATCTCTGGATCGTCATCGTCGGTCTCGCTGCTGGCTGGGGCTTCCTGCTTGCGGAGGTGCTGCTATGACCGACCTTCCGCGCCACATTGCCGACCTGTGCGGCGTTGTCCTTGACGCGCCGCGCGCGCGGCCGCAACGTATACAACCCTCAACGCGCGTCGAGGAGGAGGATGACATCACGACGATCTACCTCGACAATCGCCCAATCGGCTGGGTTACGCGAATTCGCCGGGGAGAATATCTGGCCCGCACGATCCGGGGTCAGCGCATCTCGACCAATAGCAAGCAACTCGCAATCAATTTCCTGCATGAGGAGAATCAATAATGTCCTACGATGTCCACCTGCTCGACTTCAATCGTCATGACGCGCGGCAGACCGCTCACGATAATCAGCAACTCCTGAACGATGTCACGGATACCATCAATCCCGTGTACGATCTCCTGACGGAGGCCCGCAATTACCTCGCGTCAGATAACTCTGCGGAGGGTCGTCGCATCGCGCAGGAGATCGAAAAGATCCTGCCGTCCATTCTCTCCATCTGTGACAGGGTCTGATAATGGCATACATTTCTGGACAGGCCGCGCGGGAGGAATTCCGCGCGCGCCTTTTCGCCCTCGACCTGCTCGACCGGGAGGCTGCTCAGGCGCTCGGAGTTCACGACCGGACGTTGTACAAGTGGCTCTCTGGACAGCGTCGCATCCCCATCTCAGCGGTACGCCTGCTCGACATGATGATCCTCCAGAAGCGTCATGCTGCGATGCAGCAATCTGTCCTTGTTGCACCGCAGCAGGAGCCTGTTGTGCAGCGCACAATCGGGAAGGCTGGTGGAGAGGGGGGAAGGGGGAAGGAGGGGGACTATAGGGGGAGGATGGGGGAAGGGGGGTGAGGTTCTTGATTGTTATTTCCCCGCCAAGGAAGGATCTATCACCTGTTCATGTATATACCTGTTACTACAGGTACAGGTTATAGACGGGCTGTTACTAAATTCTACGGAGCTAACTATGCAATTGCGTGATTACCAGATTAGTGCGATCGAAAGTTTGCGGAGTAGTCTAGCTACAGGACACAAGCGTCCTGTTGTTGCGCTGCCTACTGGCGCGGGCAAGACCGTGATCGCAGCCTCGATTATCCGCATGGCTCGGGAAAAGAATCGGCGTGTTGCTTTTGTCGTGCCGTCGCTGACCCTGATCGACCAGACCGTCGCTCGATTTGAATCGAATGGCATTTGGGAGATCGGCGTCATGCAGGCGATGCACGAAATGACCGACCCGAATATGCCGGTGCAGGTTTGCTCGATCCAGACGCTTGCGCGCCGAAAGGTGCCGGATGTCGATATCGTGATCGTGGACGAGTGCCACGTTCAATTCAAATTCCTGATCGAGTGGATGGGGCGCGAGGAATGGAAGAACATCCCGTTCGTCGGATTGTCTGCGACGCCTTGGGCGCGCGGCATGGGCAAGGTCTGGGATGATTTGATCATTGCCACGACGACGGAGGAACTGATCCGCATCGGTCACCTGTCGCCGTTTCGCTGCTACGCGCCCGCGCATCCCGATCTCAGCGGAGTGAAAACCGTTGCCGGTGATTTCGATTTGAAGGGTTTGAGCGAGGCGATGCAGCGTGGCGCTCTGGTCGCGGATATCGTTTCGACATGGATGCAGCGAGGCGAGGATCGACCGACCGTGTGCTTCGCGGTGGATCGGCTGCATGCGAAGAACATCTGCGACCGCTTTGTCGAATCGAAGGTCGCGGCGGAATACATGGATGCGTTCACTCCGATGGAGGAGCGCAACCAGATTATCCGTCGCTTCTCTGGCGGGGAGACGAAGATCCTCTGCAACGTCGGTGTTCTCACGACAGGCTTCGACGCTGACGTTCGTTCCATCATTCTCGCTCGCCCGACCAAGAGCGAAATGCTCTACGTTCAAATGATTGGTCGAGGGCTGCGAACTGCCGAGGGCAAAGACCATTGCCTGATCCTCGACCATTCCGACACGACCGTGCGGCTGGGCTTCGTGACGGATATTCGCCACGACGTTCTCGACGACGGGGTCGCGAACAAAACAGCGAAGCCTCGCGATGCGGTGCCGCTTCCGAAGGAATGCCCGAAATGCACGTTCCTGATGCCGCCTCGCACGAAGGTCTGTCCTGCCTGCGGGCATGAGCGCAAAGCTTTGAGCGGCGTCGAGGAGGTTTCTGGTGATCTGGTCGAGCTTACGCCGCGCAGGACCGTGAAGGCGGCACAATGGACGATGGGCCAGAAGCAGGCATTCTTTTCGGAGCTACTGCTGCACAGCAATTTGCGCGGCTACAAGCCGGGCTGGGCGTCGTGGACGTACAAGGATCGGCTCGGCGTCTGGCCGGATCGCTCGCTCGCGAAAATACAGGCGCAGAGCATTTCGGCTGAGACGGAGTCGTGGATCAGGCACCGGAATATCGTGAGGTCCAAGCGCAAGAACCGCGAGAACCGGGAGAATAGAAATGTCGGATGAAGTGCCGATCAAGGAAATGGCGCGCGGGCATTGGTCCTACCTGCTGCCCCGCCTTGGCGTCCCGGTCGAAGCCCTCAACCGCAAGCACGGTCCCTGCCCGGCGTGCGGCGGCACGGATCGGTACCGCTGGGACGACCAGAACTCAACCGGAGGTTACATCTGCTCGGTCTGCGGGGCAGGTGACGGGTTCATGCTCGCTCAGGCTGTGACCGGCAAGTCGTTCGGAGTCCTAGCCAAGGAGGTCCGGGGCCTGCTCCGGGACGCCCCTCCCCCCTCACAGACGAACGGCAGGGTGACCACTCCCGATAGACATGCCCTCAATCGCGTTTGGAGGGGGTCTACAGCGCCGGAAGCAGGCTCGCCCACCTCCACCTACCTCTCGACCCGTTTGGGCCGTTTCTGGGCCTCGCAGGCGATCCGGCAGCACCCGTCACTCCATCACCCGGACGCTGACCAAGCATACCCTGCGATGGTAGCTATGGTTAGTTCACCTAACGGTCAGGCCGCGAGCCTGCATATGACGTACCTTGATCCCTCTGGCGCGTCGAAGGCCCCGGTCGATCCTGCGCGGCGGCTGGCGGCAGGCAAGATCCTCGACGGATCGGCTGTGAGGCTCTGGCCTGCGCGAGCGGTGATGGGCGTCGCGGAGGGAATCGAGACTGCCATGTCGGCAGCGATCATCTACAAAATGCCGGTCTGGGCCTGCCTGTCGGCGGCGATGCTCGCGAAATGGGAGCCTCCCGCTGAGGCGCAGGAGATCGCGATATTCGCGGATAATGACCGGAGCTATGCCGGTCAGGCTGCTGGGTATCGGCTGGCGCAGCGGATCGTGGCGAGCGGCAGGAAGGCAACGGTTTTCGTCCCCGACATTCCGGGGACGGATTACAACGATGTTCTGCTGCAAAGCCAGAAAAGCTAAGGGGGCCTTTCGGCCCCCCGCTCCTTCAAATGATGCTTTGTTCTTCCCTCGCCTTTTTGAGGTAGTATTTTGCGCGCCATTCCATTCCGCCACCGCGATAGACGCGCCCCGAGTAGCAGGCCGCGAATTGCCTGCCCCGCTCATAGTCGAGCGACGCTTGGGAGTTGGTTATCTCGCGCCAGCCCGCGCCAGCCCGATAGTCCGCGACGCCAAGGCGGAAATGTTCGCGCCTCGCGACTTCGTAGATGTTGATCGTCCGGGCAACTTTGAAGTTATTGATCGACATATCAAGTCTCCTCTGAATGAAGTAGTGGCGGGCAGGAGCGCACCCCCGCCCGCCGGGCAGGTCAAGCGACCTTTGGCCGCTTGATCACGGTCTGCCGGACGCCCTCACGCTCGCCATGCTCCGCGACGGTCGCGACCAGCGAGAGGTTCGCGCCCTTCTCGCCAAGCTCCTTCGACCCCTTGTAGACGATCACGTTGCCCTGCTGATCATCCATGACATGGATGAACAGCATCCCGAAGGCGCTCTCAAAGCCCTTCACGAAGCGGATCGTGACGTTGAACGAGTGGCGATCCCCGATGACGCCGACATGCTGGCTTCCGCCATGCCGCGCCATGTAATCGGCCTGCCGCTGCGCGCGCGCGTCGATCTGGCCGAGGAGCTTCCGAACGAAGCCGGTCTGAGCCTCGCTGATCGAGCCGTAGCGAACCAGCTTGCTGACGATATCGCAGATGGTCGCCTCTTCATACTTGTAGCCGCGACGGACCTGCTCGTCCGTCTCCTGCGCGATTGCCCAAGCCTGCTCCAGCCCGGCCTCGCGGAGGAGTGCCTGCGCCCGGAGCTTGCCCGCGCGCGCGAGACGGAGAGCCTCGGCCTCGGTACGCGCGCGGCGGAAGAGGCTATCGACCCCCATTTCGACCTTGGCCGCGCAATCTTGTCCCATGCGAACGTAGCTGTTCGTGTCGGCGTGATAGAAGATCGCAGTCGTGAGTGCGTTCGCGTTCCCGCAGACCATGCAGATGCCCCCGTGAGAGTGCTGGCTGAACTGCGCGCCGGGATGGCAGGACATATGGCTGTTGAAGTCAGCCTGAGCCTGCGCCTGAAGCCAGCCCGCCTCGACCGCGTCGAGGTCGTGCTGGAAGATCGCCACGAATTCATAGTCCTCGGGGCGGATCGCGGAGGGACGGTGCGCGTCGGTGCGAGTGGTCATGTCGATCTCCATCAATGAGGTAGTGAGGCCAGTATGCCCCTGCCCGCGGGGCAGGTCAAGGGGCAAAAAAAGACCCCGCCGGATCGCTCTGGCGGGGCCTGATAGGCTCAGTACGCCAGCCCGGCTTCTCGCCGCTCCTCCGCTGCCCGCTGGCCCTCGATCCCCTGAGAAACATAGGCGTCCGAACCATAGGCCGGATCGATCTCGGACCAATGGTCGAGGTTGAGACGCCTGCCGCTCCGGTGCGCGGCCTCGATCCGGTCGAGCAGCCTCTGAGCGTCGTGCTGCGCGGAGAACGACTTCTCATGCTGCCAGCGACGCCCGCAGGGCTTCTCAGCCCATACGACCCATCGCTCCGCGTAGATCTCGCCGCGCGGGTTAGACATGTCTGCCATCTCGGGGTTGTAGCCGACGCGCGCGATGTAGGACGAGAGGGTGAATTCCATGTCGATCTCCATCCGATGAAGCGGGCGAGGACCATCCCCGCCCGCGCGTGAGCCTCAGAAGTGCGGATCGCGATACTCCTCGCGATGCCCGATCAGGAGGCCGCAGCCGCCTCCCTGCGCGCGCCAGCCACGCTTGCCGAGCCTGTAGGTCTCGACCGAGCCATTCGGGTCGCGGCTGTACTCATAGCTCTGAGCCTCGGTGAACGCGCCGTTATTGTCGGAGCGGCGGCTGCGATCACGCTGGACGCGCACCAGCTTGCGGCTCTTGCTGACGTAGATGATCGTCGCTGCGTAGCGGTCGCTCCACGCGAGGATGGTCACGCCCATGCCGACCGCGGGGAGCGGCCCTATCTCTCGCGCCGCAATGTGATTGATGAGGGATCCGGTTTCGGTGCCGAGCTTCATTTCAAGTCTCCTTTTGAAGAAGTAGCGGGCAGGAGCGTACCCCTGCCCGCCGGGCAGGTCAACAGGAAAGATGCAGCCAAAATCAATGGGTTAGAAGATTTCTCGCGGAAACCCTTGGCAAGGTCAGGCTCTCGCTGTAGGTAGCGATCATGGCTCTGACGCTGCTCCTGATCGCATTGTGCTTGCCTCTGGCTCCTCTCCTGTGGCAGGCGGCATGGATCATCCTGCGCGACAGAGCAGAGCAGCAGGACAGGGGGATCTGATGGCTGCTGCTGCTGACGAGCGGGATACGTCGCTGCCTGCGGATGCTGCTGCGGGAGGGACAGCGAACGTCGCAATGCCTGCGCGATCTGGGACAAGCCGTGACGCCCGGACCAAGCCACTTGAGCCTCAAGCTCCTCGCATCAGCAAGCCGCGCCAAGCAAAGCTGAAGACCGATGCGAGTGAAGATGCTGCTGGCGCGGGGAAGCGTCGCGGACGCTACAGCGCACCTCGCACCTATCCAGATGATGCACAGAACCTCCTAGGCGTCTCTCAGCTTGAGATAGATCGAGTAGCGTCTCTTCCTGACCTAGACCTGTTCAAGCGTCCTGTTGGTCGTCCATCCCTCTATCATCCATCAATGTGTGAGCAAGCCATTAGGCTCGGAGAGAACGGGAACAGTCTCACGCAGATCGCTGTTAAGCTTGGGATTGACAAGGTGACTTTGCTCACTTGGGCAGAGCTACATCCTGAATTCTCTACCGCTTTGAAGGTTGCACAAGATGCAGCTAAAGCATGGTGGGAGGATATGGGCATGATCGGGCTTGTGTCTGAGAAGTTCAATGCAGGTGTATGGTCCAAGAGCATGTCTGCTCGCTTTCGTGATGAGTACACAGAGCGCAGGCAGACTGAGATTGCAGGCACTATCATCGAAAAGCGCGAGCTAACGATCAATGCGAGGAGCCTTGAGCCTGATGCGCGAGAGGCTCTGAAGCAGGCTCTGCTGAGCGTGAAGCGGGCTGTTGATGGAGACGATGCGTGATCAAGCACGGCTGGCATTGGGAGTTCGGCTGGTTGAGGCGCGTTGAGTTGGATAGTCACAACCCTCGACGTTATGCGTACGAGATGCCATGCGGGTCGATCACTTACTCGTCCGATCCCTTCCACATCACCGGTGCCTATCTGGTTGTCGAGGGAAGTTGCATTTCGTCTAGGCGCGTCAAGTTCGCGCGGGGGAAGAGCGATGCGGACGGACCGCGACCTGTTGCTCGATGATGTTGTGCGGCTACGCAGGCAGGTTGATGCCCTGCGAAGTATTGTGAAGTTGGGGCTTGACTACGCTCTACACGATGCGATAGACCGCGAGTATCGCAGCTCCACAACGGCTGCTGCGGCCAACAGCGCGAGGGCTTCGTTTGAAGCGAAGGCTCGTCGCATTTTGCGAGAGGACTACTGTCATGTCGAAGAAGTTCAAGATTGAGAATGGCATCGAGATGCCTGCGCCGCGCGTCCGTGGCTCGCAGGAGGCTCTGGTCGAGGCGCTGGCGTCGCTGGACGTTGGTCAGAGCATCTTCGTGCCGCTCGACTCCTGCAAGACGCCTGCGGCTTACGTCACGAAGGTCGCCAAGGCGTCTGGCGCGAAGTTCACCGCGCGCAAGGCCGAGCAGAAGGACGTTCTGGGTCATCGCATCTGGCGCTTCGCCTGAGCGTCGAGAAGGACGGGGAGTGGCTTCGGCCCTCCCCGTTTTTGTCGAGGACTGTTTATCTTTGGATAGGTGATACATGAAGACCAGCGTTCATCTGGACAGGCACAAGACCGACTTTGGATACGATTTCTTTGGCGGTGAATCTTTCAAGGGCGCTCCTCGTCCTAATTTCTTCATTCTGCGCGTCAACCAACTCAACATCTTCCTCTCGCCTGAGCAGATGATCAAGCTTGCGAGTGTTGTGAATGAAGCTGTGAAGGAGATTGAGTCGTGAGCGACTTCTCTCAACTGATGATCGATGCGGAGGCCAAGCCATGAAGTACTGCCCCGAGCTTTCCCCGCAGCGCAAGGCGCAGCTAGACGCATGGATGAGGCGACCTGACTGGCTCCGTGGCGCGGCAAAGTCTCGCGTCGCAGAGGCTGTGCGTCATCCTCACGGGAGCGAGGAGCATCGTCGCCACATGGCGATTGCAGCCCAGTACGAGCGCGATGCAGAGGCGGGAGACAAGCGATGAAGCTCTGGGAATTGCGCGACACGATCAACGCGCTAATCGAGTTGCATGGCGTCAACTCTCGCATACAGGTGATCTACCCGTGCAGCAATCGCGTGAAGCTCGGCAACATCACCGGCTACGAGGTCGTGCGAGATGATCGTGAAGGTCGCTCGATCATCAAGCTGAAGATCAACCATCAGGCCTCCGAGGCAATGCGGCGCGCTCGGCGCCGGACCGTCGTCGAGAAGAAGTCGGCGCCGGTCATGATCTCTGGGATCGGCGCTGCGGTGAGGTTCCTGCGCGAGCGCGGCGTGATCGTGTGGCAATTTGATGACGGCAGATATGCGGTAAACGGCCGCGAGGTTCAGCCTATGCACATCCTTAAGATGGCGAACGCGAAGCGCGTGCGGGCCGGCATGCCGGCGTTCGAGCTTGAGTACTCAGCATGACCCCGCTGCGCGACATCGTAATCGAGCTGCGCGGATGGCTCGGAAGCCCCGTGCGCGCACTCCACACGATGATGAAAGCCGCCGACGAGATCGAGCGCCTCCGCGCCCGCATTGATGCGAATGCAATCGAATATGATCGACTTCTATCTCGTTGTGCTGCGCTAGAGCGTGTCCGTCAGCAGGCGCAAGCTCTCGTCGACTATGAGGATGCCGGTCCCGATGACCCAGCCGGAAAGAGTTGGATGCATTATTGGGAAGAGAAGTTTGAAGCCCTGCGCGACGCTCTGAAGGAGGCTCCACAATGAGCGACGCTCTGGCAGGAGGCGACGCCCTCCGTGAGGAGATCACCCACCCCCGCTCCGAGGTACTGGAACAAGCCCGCCTGCTGGACATGAGCGCGTTGCGGTAGGCAAGGCCGCGCGCCCGCGTCGAGGTGCTGCGCGAGCTCTTGGCGGTCTACGTCCACGCGCACCAGACAGGCAATTCCGTGCCGCCGCACATTGAGGCAGCAGCCCGCGCTGCCCTGAAGGGGGCAACACCATGAGCGT
>Ga0181355_1001183_pt1 | contig 11459 bp, 19 predicted proteins | sample Fa13VDMM15DN_FD_130099 | JGI IMG/M metagenome (GOLD analysis project Ga0181355, IMG submission 130099) | Freshwater viral communities from Lake Michigan, USA - Fa13.VD.MM15.D.N | ecosystem: Environmental > Aquatic > Freshwater > Lake | place: USA: Michigan | collected 2013-09-23 | reverse complement strand
TGGAGATGCAATCTCTGGCGGTGCATATATAAATTGAGCAGAGTATCCATCCAAGTCAACCATGTCGTAAGACTCTTGACCCGGTAGGAATACGTTATATACGTCCGCACCCAAAGCTGATGCATTCGGTGTTATCGAACCCAAAGAGGACAGCAAGAATCTAATGTTTCTTACAGAACCCCATTCAGATTGCAGCAAATTGCTCTGGTTAGCATAGTTCGCCACGTTGATAAAACCAACCATCTGGTCTAAGTCCGCGCTCAGATTGGTGTGACCCAAACCAAAAAACGCACTTCGTACCGGTGATGATCCAAATTTCAATTCGCCATTTATCATATCCATGATGAACTGTGCGTTAGCCGTACGCAATAAACGCACCGCTTTAGAACAGTCCAAAGGAGTGATATTACTAGGATTATCCCCGTTTGTACCCGATGTACAAAATATTGGCGGCGCTCCGCCTTCCATCATGCTACGAGCCAATTGGTCCTCTGTTTCACGAAGAGATTGGCCTAGAGTACCAACAGTTGAATTTAATACGGGATCCTCATTTATGAGCATCACCTGTTCTTGTAGTATGATGTACGTGCCGTACCAGTCGATTCTAGCATCAATATCTAAAGCAACTAACTGTTGAGCTGCTGGGTCAACAATACCATTTCCAAGCGGAACTGGTGCTGTTTGTAGGTTCTGATAGCGTCGGCGTCTCAGAATATCGCCAGCCTGCTGATCCATCGTAATGGGATACACTCTGTTACTTTATGACCATGTAAAACCGCTTTACATGGCGGGAGGTCTTGTTATTCCCTCCTCATACGCTCTCGCGTATGTTCAGACTATATCATCACCTTTCGGTGTTTGGCGTGTAGTCGTTGAGCGTTCTGGAGGCTCCTTATAGAATTACAGAGGTTTAATTCATCTTCACTATATTTAATCCCATGAAATCCACCCATCTGATCGTCTCTAATTTTACAGTATTCTAAGATCATTCGAGCTTTTTCTTTTTTTTCTCCCCTTAATTCTGGAAGAATCCAAGAGATTAATCTTATACATCGCTTCATACCTATGAGGTGAATTTGCCAACATTCTTTATATGTTGCTTTCCTTTTCCCTCTATAATAAGTTTTGAAGTAAATTCCTTGTTCAGTGAATATTCTCTCTATTTCTTTAATAAGCATAGGATCAGTGTTGCTAAGGCAACAAGAAGGCACATATCGGATGATTTCCTCATCTTTCTCGATTCTTTTACTTTGTACTAATGTAAAAGAACCTTCTCCTTCCATGACTCCTGCGAACCATGCTTTATCCTTTTCCAGTCTTCGCTGCTGATTGTCCATTGTTTCATCTCCTGGATTTTCACACTGTAATTGGTTATACATCACAGTGTACCAGAAAGCTTTAGGAGTTTCCAGCAAATAGCCAAATTTTATATGGGCAATCCCTATTCTCTACCCATAGTTGTGTGGATAAGGTCAGGCATTGGACGAGCTAGCAACTTCATTGAAAGTTGCTGTTGTACTGCTGGAGGCAGTACACTTGTTGTAGTAGGACCACTCATGTGTCTTAACCTCGGTTAAGACGAAGATTATCGCTTAGCTGCGGCTTGAGTCTCTTTCCAGAGGGCTAATCGCTGATCTCTGGACATCGTTGAATTGGACATTTTAGCGGCTATTGAGACAGCTTCGGAGCGAACTCCAATGCTACCTGTCTTAGGCTTTCCTTCCTTTTCATCGACTCTCTTTTGTTCCTGCGAAATTGGAGTATCTTTTGCGGTCTTAGAAGCCTTATCGGCCTGATAAGCGGCGCTTTTTTTGATTAGATTATACACCTTTCTCAAAGGATTGGAGGCTTTTTCCACGGCTTCGCGGTTGTCTTCGTCGCTTTTGATATATTTTTCAATATTCTCGGCGGTGACTACCTCGGCAAGATCAGGAAATTCGGATTTAGCTTCCAGAATGGCGATTTTTTGATCTTTATCAGCTAGTTTTTGATCATACGAGGACATTTTCTTTGTCATCGTATTGAAAGCTTTGACCAATTTCTTTCCATCGGGAAAGTCTTCGGCCTCTAACTGACGGTAATCAAAGTCCTCTTCTTCCGGCACAGCTTGTTGCGGTTGAGTTCTTGGTTGCTGCTGTTGCTGCAACTGCTTTTCATACCACGACCGCTCTTGTTCAGCCTTCCATAGCTGTCTTTCGAGGTCTTCCTTTGCCTTTCGAAGCTCTGCAAAACTGTCTTGCGGAGACTTCTTCTCATGAATATCTACAGCCTGGGCAGCGACTTCAGGAATTGCGCTATTTTCTGTTTGATCCATGTTTTCCTTTGAGATCGGCGATATCTCATTGTTGCGCCTATTGGGACAGGGTTGACCACGCCCTATTGTTGGGTCATCTTGGGTATAACTAAAATATGAAATTTATGCAAGTGATTAGGTAGTGAATTTTAGAGGAGAGACTTTGCTTCTAAAAGCTTCTGGGACGTCATCCCATGCGACAACATAGTCTGAATCGGTTTCTAAGGTGTCTTTGCAAAATGCTCGTAGAGATTTGACGTAGTTGATATCGAACTCATGGGGATTGGCTAAGATGTGGGCAACGACTTCTTTCCTTGGGATACACCATTCGAAGGTAACCTTGCCCCCGTCTTCGACTCTCCAAAGATAGTGATCAGTGTTTTGGTGTGGACTTGGGCGAGTTCTTCGGCATTGAGGATAGATGTGAAGGGTGTTGTTGGCATATGGCTCTTTTTGAGTCCAGATATGAATATAATATTTACCCTTTACGCCTTTATCATAGTTTAGCTGTACGGCCTCCTCGATAATCGTTTGAAAGCGTTTCATAAGGGGCTGAACAGTCTCTCCGATCTCTTGATGATCGGTGATAGTCCGAGCCTCTTGCATGAGTTCGCCGTAAGTCTTTGTACTCCCTCTCACCATTTATCTTACCATCTTTGATCCGCCATAAGGGAGAGATCTGTTACTGTGCGTAGACCCTTGTTGAGGGTGGTTGACATAGCCTTGAGGCTTATGTAGCTTCGGCAGTTTCTTTATCTTCGGCGGTATCATAGTCATTGGATTTTTCCTTCACAGGTTCAGCATATTGCCAACATTTAGGACAAATATTATCTATATAATAATTATATGATTCTTCTATAAAAATATGCCCTTGGGAACATTTATATTTTATGGGAATTTTCCACCTCTTTACATCCATTCAAATGATGATCAAAAGCTTCTTGCCATCCCTTTTTCCATTCCTCAATATCGTCATAACCATAATTAGATTTGTCTAGAATTAACCTAGATGCTTCTTTTAAAATTTCGTTTATTTTATTCTCATTTGGTTCTCTAAAACCTTTTGAAGGCCTAGAAGCTCCACAACATCTACAAGGCATATCATTCTCTTTGTTTACCGTATTTTTTCTCTAAATTATGCATATAACGCCAATATTTAGGATTTCTATAAATTCTATCAGCTATAAATCCTAATCCATTATATTCACAAACACCTAGATCAAACGGTTTTTCAGGATGGTTTGTAACTTCATATGAGCCATCAACAAGCGGAAGCTCTTCCTTTACATCAATCCATTTTTGATCAAATGGGTTAGGAGTTTCATATATATCAAATTTAAAAGTATTTATCAATGACTGAACACTTTCGATTTCTTTTTTATACTTTTCCAGATCATAAATTCTGTGAGTTTCAAGATGACACATGGATCTTATATTCTGTTCAGTTGTTCTCGATAAAACCTGAAGAAAATCTAAAAAGCTTCTTGGTGTAGGATATTCTCTTGTCATTTGCTATCCACCATGTGCTTTCATGTGTTTATGCGCTGCTGCTAAGTCTGATTTAGTGTGCTTTCTTTCTTTTTCAACTCTTCTTATATCTTGCTTTCTAACACCTTTTTTCATGCTTTTTTCAGACATTTTATGTTTTTTATTTATTTCTTCTGAAATCTTTTCTTTATGTAGACCTTTAGTTCCGGTCCATGGTGCTACTGGTTTATTCATATTTACCCTTCCCTTCTTTTGTTAGCCACAGAACCATCTGTTCCTTGGCGATTATAGGATTTGTCAAAAGGTAGCGATGGCTTTCCACCGGCCGGCTTAAATCTTGGCACTACACTGCTTAGTTTGCTAGATGTTGGAACCGCAGGCTTCTTCCCCGACGGGATTATCTTTATCTTTGGCATGGTCTTTCCTTTAGGTTAATGGCGACTTCGCTTTTTACACGTGCGGCCTGTCGCCTGCCGCCAAACAAAACGGATAGGAGCTATCCAAGATGTTTGGGTTTACTTATTCATCATCTTTTCGCGAGTGTATGGCTTATTTGCCAACGCTCTAGAGTCGTGGTTATCTATTTTCTTACGGATCATTTCATAGGAATTTGACGCACCTGCTGGTGGAACATGTTCCTTTTTATGACCAATAGCTGAATAGTCGGCGCCGGAATTCCCTTTGCCTCCAGAACCACCCTGCGACGTGTTTTTATGACTGTGTGCCATTTGATATCCCCTCTTGTTGAGTTACTTTTTTATCTTCGTTGTTCTTCATATTTTCTATCAATGTAAATACACTGACAAAATCATTGATTCCCATAGAGTCCACCTCTGCGGCTGCTTTGACTGTGTTAAGTATTGCAGAGGTCTTCTCATGCTCGCTCTTATTGTATGCCGTCATTATCTGCACTTGCTCTAATCTACCCTTTGCCATTCTCTCTTGTGCTAGGCTTCTATCACTTTCCGCCTTGGACTGTAGAGATTCATTGACTACCTGTTGATTTTGCATCTGCAATTGAGCAGATTGTTGTTGCATTTGGCGGTCTTGCTCTTGCTGCTTCTGTATAGCTTCAATCATCTTGTCTTTGTCTTGTATATCAAGATCAGCCAATAGCATATCCACAGGTATAGGCAGACCATCTTTCCAGAGACTGTATTTTTGGAGATAAGCAAGTTGCTTGGTGGTGTTGGTAAGAGGTGCATTGCAGACTACAGCATCGTATTTCTGGAAAGATTTATCCCTAAATTCGTTTGTAGGCTCTTCCGTAATCATTTTGCGGATCTTACCAAGGGTATAGTTCTTCTGAATAAGCGCCCAGTGTAGTCGACCTGCATTCCTTTGGGATAGATCAAGGTTATCAAAGAGTTCCTGTAGGGTAGTGAGAGCAGCACCTTGTCGTAACTGCTCGGTAATACCCACGTCACTATCTTCCGCTTGGCCCAAGAGCTCCGGCGTGACCCCCGCGTTGCTTTGTATATCCTGTTTAAGAAGCTCTGTGACATTAAAGTTAGCCGGGTTGATGTTCGCGCCTGGTACATCTCTTATACCTGTTTGCATTCTGTTTTTCTTGAAAAATCTTACCTTACCTGGGCCCACTTTAAAGGCATCATCATCGCTCACCAAGGCATCTTCTTCGACATCGACGCCGCTGAATTGTGCAGCTAACAAGTCCATCTCAAGCTGCTTTCTGTAGTTGTAGAGGTATTGAGGGTCTCTAATGTTTCTGATGATGCCCTGATAACGAAACGCATAGTTGTTATTCGCCAAATCGTGGTATGCAACGAATGGCGTGAATGGGTAGTAGTCTATGCCAAGAGGATTAGGTCCATCGTAGAAGCACACATTGTTAATGATGATCGCTAAATGCACTGTAGGCACCTTTTCTTTCACAATCACAATTTGCGGGAATTTGGCTTTGAGGTTATCTAGGTCTTCTTTTGTGAAGTCCACCTCTGTTGACTCATATGTTTCCGGATCAACTAAGAATGTTGCCATCCTCTCAGTCAAATGCCAGTATTCATCATATGCCAAAAACCCTTTACGCCTTATGTTATACTGTTGGGGCATAAATGTGAATTTTGTGTCGAAATAAGCCTGGTCATTGAGCATATCAATATCGTGCTCACGTCCTGGCACGAGCTGCTTTACCTGTTCTTTGTGCAAATACTTTCTTGTTCGTATGAATTGGCAGTCAGAAAGATCCATTTCTCGCCAAAAAGCATCCATCATTACCATGTCAGCGCTATAACACTCCGTCTTTAGGTCTCCGCAGATCGGATCGCGCCTATAATCTATCCACGAGTGCATTAAAGACAACCCCGTGATACAAGATTCCTTAAAACAATTGCTCACCGTGTTGTAGGTATCATCGTTGTAATAAGCCGACTGAATTACTTTAGTCGCCTGTGAGGATGTATGACTGCTTGAGCCCTGTACCGGCACCATCTGTGTGGCTTTTCTATGCTGTCTTTGTCTTCCGGCTACCATATTTAGTACAGGCATCGAGACGTTGAAGATATATTTTTGGTGGTCGTAGCTCAATCCAGAATATAAATTTAGATATCTTTGATCCCCCAGGTAAACCTTGCGGTCGATAAGCTGTTCGTAGAAAAAAAGCTGCCAAGCTGATAGGTTTTGTTGGTACCTAGAATCCGCCTCAGCTACTATGTCGGGCCGTCCATCCGTATAATGGCTTTCATATATGTTTCTGACCACTTGGCTTCTTTCCATCATCCCAGACGTCATATTTTACCCCAAAAAGAATTTACTTGAACGATACAGCAATTATTTTATTCGCGCAAGTTGTTGAATTCTATCTCCTAGAAAGCATATATTATACACGGTGCGATGACTGTGAGGGCCGCGGATTAGGTAGGTAGCCTGAGAGCGGCCTTTACGTATGAGAGGAAATTATGCCAAAAACGACGGATTTTCAATTGAATAGAGTGAAGTTATGAGCGGAGACTACGAAATAAACAAAATGGAACCATCGCCATGGATACTTGGCCATCTTACAGGTCAAGCCATGGCTAGATTAGAAAAACTTTCTGAAAAGACGGATGAATTCATGATGAATCAATCGTTACTTGAAGGCAGCAGAGAAGCCGAGTTCTATGACTATCTTTCTACAGAGCTGGCTATTATGGTACGGCTCTTGGATTTGTTCCGAGTTCTATGACTATCTTCTTACAGAGCTGTATATTATGAAATCGCTCTTCGATTTATGAGGAAAAGATGATACACGTTCCGTTTTTAAATTCTGACCCCGTCTATTTTAGAGTTGAAGCTCTTAAAAGACATCCTGATCTTATGAAGATCGATGAGATTATCAGAGCTATCGTATCCCAAAAGTTAAAAGTTTCCTAACTTATTAAAGAATATCGTTTATAGCAACGTCTGATAATACATCGTATGTTGATAATTAATTATTGTCAATTCTCCAGTTCTTCAATTAATTTATTCCACTTTTTCGCGTTTTCTTCGTGGGTTACATATCTCAAGTTGGAAAGGATATGCCTACCTCCTCTGGAAACAGGCACAATGTGATCCACTTCAAAACCTTCTGGTCTATTGAAATAAAACTCTCGGACTAACCGTTTCTCTTCCCAAGAAGTTTCACGGATAGCTTCTTTCATTCTCTCACGTCTTAAGTCTGAGCCTCGCTTTGATGCCTCTTTGCCTTTTTTAGTTTTAAACCATTCTCTTTGTCTTCTTACATCTGGATCTTCATATTCAGCAATGATTGGCCGGGTAAGTTCGTGCGCACGCTTTATGAAGTCTACTAATTCATCCCGTCTATCCATGATCACTCCCTATATACTCCATTATCTTTTGCGCTTCTTTTGCCGTTACCTTTAGTCTTCTTTGCAAGAATGGCTCGCTCAACGACCCAAATTGCTCGAGTAATGCTAGGGCTCGGATTACAAGCTTTTCCATTGCATGGATTGTCATATTAACCCTCCTCAAAAAAAAATGTAGAATTGCAGCTCTCGCACAACCAAAACTTTTCATTCCACGGCTCTCGTTCATCCACGAGATGAAGTTTGCAATCACAGTCACAGTGCGGGCAGACAAGCCGATTGCATTCAAGCAGCGTCTGTTGTCCCTTCAGGCTCGACTGAAATACCTCTTTTTCGAGCAGAACTCTAGGTTCCGGCGAGGCAATCCTATGCTTACGAGTCATCTTTTCTCCTTAATCTCTTTTATGGCTCTCACCATGGATAGAAGTGCATCGGTAATGACAAAATCGTCTTTATTCCATGGGACATAATCCGGATGCTTGCGCCTCCTCGTTTCATCTTCCCAGTGTTTTTTGCTATGAGATTCGAAAATCTTTTCTAGCTCGTCAAGGGTGTAGTTTTTAGCGCCCATAGTATATCCTTATCTACCTAAAAAGGGTTGTTGAGGGCCATTATAGCCTCGCGGTTTAGCCCCGAAGCCCGCTCTTGCCTTAATTTCCATAAGCTTTTCCGGAGTCATAGACCCGGGTCCTCTGCCATATTGTATTCTTGCGTTCGCCATATATCTTGCGCAGTCGGCCGCGTGCGACGTCCAATCGTGTACTGGGGTATCTGAGTATGAGTTTGTCTTCTCATTAAACTTCTTGTGATAATTCTCGAGGCATTTTAATAGGTGATTGCATTTTTTATCATCTATAAAAGCTACGTTGATGAGATTTCTTACAGCTTCGATGCCCACTTGTATGTCTATCTCTCTGGCCAAAATTGTTGTGTTTAGCCCTATTTCCAACGCTATATCTTGAAGTGTTCGTCCTGTCTGGATAGAGCCTGACCCAGCATCGTGAGGTAAATAATGTGTGCCATACACATATGGCCTATCCTTGATCTGTTTGATGTAGTGCGCAATTCCTTCTCCTTGATTTTCGTAGAAATCTATAATCCTGCACTCGCCGCCACAATCTTGCCAAAAGACAATAGACGTAGAATCCCCATAGCCCACGTCCCAGGCAGTATGTACAAGTGACCTGGTGTCATATGGTACTTTACAAATACGACCTTCTTCTCTCGCTTTTTCTACCAATTTTCCGTAATAGCTTCCCTCTACTCCCCTGCTGAAGCTGCAATAGAATTCTTGGGCAATAAGTTCGTCACTCATCCCCTCTTTCTTCGCCTGCTCCATATCATCTTCGTTGAGTACGCCAGTATCTTTTATTGTGAGGACCTCGCTAAACCATTTGTCTTTATTAGCTCTGGCCATCGTAAGGAGGTCGTAAAAGTGGTTCTTTCCGCGAGGAGTAGAGATAAAAATGGCATAGCCTTTGTTGACGTCAAGGATCGGCCGTAGATAGTCCCACGCTGCGGGTGATTGAATAGCGTATTCGCTGAAAACGATAATTTTGGGGTTCGTTCCAACTAAGCTGTCGATATTATCAGACCCTATAAGCTGTAGTGTGGACCCATTGACGAGGTTAATCTTGAGTTCCTGTTTGTTTTTCGAAAGTACTATTTCGTCGGGGATGTAGTCAAAGAAGCGAAAGCCCTCGATAGTGATAGAGTCCCAAATGACCTTCTTGGCCTGGCTGTATGTCGGGAGGATATAGAAGCAAGTGCAGACCTCGGAGAGGAGCTTTTTTATCACCCAGTTGAAAATTGTGAGGTCCTTTCCAGACCGCCGATGCCAGCAGAGGACCGCCCTCTTAAACCCTAAGTCTAAATGCTTTAGGACTGTGTATTGATAATCCCGCGGATCAAACCTATATGGGATGTTCAGCTCTTTCACTCTTTTTTCCTTCTCGGTGTTAGCTCAGGACTTCTTTTCTTACTGCTGTTTTCACTCACAGAAATCCAATGACAATTTTTTGGAGAATATGGTCCATCATTATCTTTTCTATCTATTGATAAACCTTTTTTCCATTCTGCATTTAATGCCCATTCCACAAAAGCTTCTAGCGACTCTTCCCACTCTTCGCAAACGTAAATACCTCTGCCTCCATAGTTTTTATAAAACCTATTTGTGGGGCTTTTACATCGATGAATCATTGCTTTTCGGATTGCCGTTAGAGGATGCTCGGCTAACCCGTGCTTGAAACCAAAAGAATTTCCTCTCATCCTTTTTTTATTTATTTCTAAACATAAACATCCGCAACTTTTAATCTTTCCATGTGTAAGGTGTTTTCCTTGAATTTCTTTCTCTGCCCCACAATCACATCGACATAACCACATTGTGCGCTTTTTAATAGTCGGCAAACGCCTTAAGACTAATATTCTATCGAATCTTTTTCCTGTTAAATCTATAAATTTAGGTGATGATATACCTTTTTGCCTAGCACTTAACAATTCCTTTGCGTAACATCCACAGCTTTGCGTAATACCTATACGATTAGCGTCTATCTCTTTTTTGTTTCCACACTCACAGATGACAGAATATCGTCGTCTTTTGTTTAGACTAGGTACCTGGGCAAAGACCGTAAGACGGCCATACTTTTTGTTTATTTGAATGTTTTTCATGCAGTTATGATACCATATCTGCGATGGAAGATCAAGGCTTTGCTTTTATCTCTCTGGAATAGTCTACTAGATTGATCTGTATTGGAGTGGTTTTTTGGTCTTTGTCTGCCTTTAGCTCAGCCTCATAGGTCTTTTCATCGTGTAGGTAATTATGAACATCCCCATCATAATTTCCTATAGTTTTTAAATATATGTTTCCTTCGAGTCTTGGTTTATCTTTTTCTTGATTCATTGTGCTGTTTAATCTATTAATACCAATCAGTTCCTTAGCAATCATATAGGACTCTTGAAACTCTTGATTTTCTTTGCACCATCTTATCATAGTAGAAGAATGGACACCAATAGAGACGGCAAACTGTGGAACAGTTAATGCCTTGGGATTATTTGTTGCCCACACAATCATGTCTTTGCCTACTTTCTCTAAATCATAATGAGAAGGTCGGCCTGAGTTTCCAATTGCATAGTTATTTCCGTGTGCAGCTACCATAAAGTACCTAGCATTTCCCTTTTTTCATTTTTTTGTGTTTAGCAAGTTTTTTGTCTTGTTTTTTATCCGCTTTGAGGAGGACTTTTGTGTCCTTGATGCCCTTTGAGAGGTCTTTCGATACTTTTGCTATGAGTTTGTCCATAGTGTATTCCTTAGTTTAGTATGGTATTTCATCGTCTATGTCTATATCGCGACTCTCTTCAGTAGAGATATCGATATGATCTATGAGCTCTCGTAAAGAGTCGAAGTTTTCATCTACCAGATCTCTAAATTCCCTTTCATTCTTTTTTTCTATGTAGACCGTGAAAATGAATCCGACGGCTGCGAAGGAAATAGGAATTAGAGACCCTTTTGGAGTAGGAAAATGGTTCATTTTCTATGTTTTCCTGTAGCTGTTTTTTTGTGTTTTGTTTTTGGTTTATCTTTTCCGGCCATGGATAAGGCAATTGCGACACTTTGCTTTTTAGGCTTTCCAGCATGCATTTCGGTGGCGATATTTTTCGAGATTACTTTTTTAGAGGTCCCGGGTTTTAGAGGCATGATAGTTCCTAAAGAGGTTTAAGTGGTATTGAGAGGGCTGTTTTAGGACTGATATCTTGAACGTTTTTTTGGTTTTCGTCGACTAAGTCGGTGGCAGTGCCGTGAGTAGAGATGTTTTCAAAGGAGAGGTTAACGGTGCAAGACGTGAGCATCCAGAGCATGATAGCGACAATGGCGCCGA
>Ga0181355_1001182_pt1 | contig 11463 bp, 14 predicted proteins | sample Fa13VDMM15DN_FD_130099 | JGI IMG/M metagenome (GOLD analysis project Ga0181355, IMG submission 130099) | Freshwater viral communities from Lake Michigan, USA - Fa13.VD.MM15.D.N | ecosystem: Environmental > Aquatic > Freshwater > Lake | place: USA: Michigan | collected 2013-09-23 | reverse complement strand
CTTCTTAAGGAACCTACCCTGATTATCTATGATTCCGGCTCTGTAAGCAGGCATCTCAGTGAATGGCGTCACCAGTCTTCTGATGAACTGGTAAATCATATAGATATCCATGACGGCCATTTAAATATTCCTTAAAGCGTTTATTATGTTCTGATCAATCTCTATATCAGAGGTTAATATAGTTCTATTATCTAATCCGATATTCTCAACACGTTCTGGTAAATTATTTAACGCGATTAGAAACGGAACTAAACATTTTTCCAGTCCATCACACTTAAAAAATAACATACGTACAGTTGCATGTACACCAAAAAGATTGAATAGCACAACAATGTGATTAAGAACTAGTCTTTCTTTTAGATCACCGTCTTCGACATACCTATTAAGAAGTCTTTTTATGTACTTAAATCTTTTTAGATCTTCGTAAAATTCTATAGTATCAAAGCACTGTGGATTGTCATAGTGTTTTGCGGCGTAAAGTAGAAAGTTAGAAGCATCAAGCTTATCCATACTGCATTATTCTTTTTATTAGTATCCTATTGCCTGCCAGAATACATTAGTTGATATAGTGTTTGCGGTTCTAATTGCAGCAAAAGTGCTGTTTTGACTTATTACTGCCGCCTGGTATGTTGTGACAGCTGAATTGCTTGTTGCTGTTACAACGTATACGTTTGTTGTATATGCAGATGAGAATATAACATTGCCGGCTGTTGCATTGGCTGAAACCCATCCCCAATTTATCTTGAATCCATTTGGAAGATATGTGAACCCATTAGCAGAATTTGTTGATGATCCAAGATTCAAAGTATTAGTTGAAAATGTAACTGTATTTGTAAAAGTAACTGTATTAGCAAATGTTACTGTATTAGAAAACTTTGTGTTAGAAACGACATTCGCAAAGAAGTTACCATAAGTAATCTTTTTAGTGATGGGTGAACCAGTTGGGTCAGACACAATTGGTATCAAGTCACCATTCGCTATTGTAGTAGCGGCAGTGAGTTCTGAGATCTTAGTGTCTGTCATAGTGGTTCACCCTATATTATTACTTATTATGCGTCAGGTAATACGTTGTCGTCATTAGCATCGCCAGCAATAGAGCCCATTGCTACAAGAGTCTCGTGCGTAATACGACCTGCACGCCCGCCAGTACCAACGATACGTCTTACCCAACCAGCGTGATCTCCTTGATGGACACCCGAAAGTATTGGAGCAACAACTGCAGTTGTACCAGTAAGCGAATGGTTAGCTTGAGGACCAGTACCAACAGATGAAATGTTGATATAAGTACCCGTAATACCACCGAGGTTATACAATTGAATAGCAGTCGAGTTGATTGTGTATACATAGTAAGAAGTGTTATTTGTTAATCCACCAATCGCTGTGTTACCAGATTGAACTAGATACGTGATGATATCGCCGTTTGCTAAGAATGCAGTATTTGTTGCACCAGTAACAATGTATCCGTTATCTAGTTTTTGCGTAGTAGAGCTCGATGTTGCGTTGCCAAGAACAATTGCACCAGATGTAACGTTACCGTTGAAGTAAATGGGGCCAGGTGCGGCAACAGTCAAGGTTGGCGCGATTGTAAAACCAATTCCATTGTTCGTAAAGTTGATTGCTGCGATACGACCAGATGAGTTTGATTGAGCATTACCAGTAGCAGCCACAGTATTACCAACACCACCAGTAAGAGTAAGAGTAGCATTAGACTGATAACCTGAACCATAACTAATGAATACTACTTCGCGAATAGCGCCATTTGTTGTGCCTGATTCAGTAGTATCCATACCATAAATGGTATTCGTAGTCCCAGATGAATATCCTTGGTTATGATACCCATCGTCAAGAAGGCCGGATTTGGGCTTTTCGCTAAGAACGTAAGCTGCGTTTGCTTGCGCCGTAACAGTTGCCGATTGTGATGGTCCAACTACTTGCGCGGCTGTATTTGACGTGATCGAGATGATCATATAGTCATTGTTGGCCATAGAAATAAAATCGCCAACTCGCGCTTGAGTTTGAAATGTTGAAGATGTGCCGTTTACGAAACCATTTGAACTAATGTTTGCGTAGCCCGAAGCGGTCTTAGAGTCGTTATTACCCCAGAGTGCCATGTTTTATTTTCCTTCTCCTAATAGATCTCTAATATATGACGAAGACTTATAAGCTATGCTTTTGTCTTCTATGTTATTTGGCCTTATCATATCTTTATTTATAGATAGATTTTCTTTTACTGGAGAATCAACTGGCTTAATAGGTTTTTTTATGATCATTTCGAGGTTGCTCTAAGCATCCAGCCATGCTTCTTGTGTGCGTCAATGCGATCTTGAAGATAATTAGCAAGACCCAATTCGCTATCGACTTCTGCCATTTTTTGAGCTTTAAACAATTCAACTATCAGAATGTCGTTATCTTCGCTGAGCATCTTAATCATAGGTAATGCTTGGGGAACTTCTACCTGATCGGCGATCTTTGAATCAGCAGCTAATCTTGAAAATGATCCAGGCGCATAACCTTTAATTGAGCGAATATGTTCCGCAATGTTATCAACTGCCGTATGCGCGTCTTCGTAGATATTACCAAATAATTCGTGGAGTTGTGGAAAGAATGGTCCTTCTACGTTCCAGTGAAAGAAATGGGCCTTAAGGTAAAACGAGAAATTAGTCGCGTGAACGACTTTCATTTGATCTATGAGCATTAGCAGTTCCACTTTCTTAAAGCTTTATTGATTCTTGAATCGGGATCATTTGCAGTCTTAGCTGAAGTAAGACGTTTCTTCATTCCGCCCATACGCGCGCAAAAAGATTTACGACGATTTGCTGCTTTAGATCCCTTCTTTAATTTTGAAGGCTCTGTGGTAACGGCAGCTTGAAGGTTGCCACCAGTCTTACGATTATAGTAATCACGACCCTTTTGAGTCAGACCACCAGTAGAACTACGAAAACCTTTTGAATCAATTGCAGCTTCTTCCATCGATTCTTTCATGCATTCACAGTCTTCACCGCAGCCTTCTTCTTTAAATTGCTTGAAAGTTTTCATTTTTTATCGCCATACATCTTTTTATAGAGTTTCGTGTATTTGCTTGGCTTAGTCTTTGCAGTTGCGTCACCAGGTGCCGGTTCGTATGCTCGTGGATCGCGATCTGACATTTTGTCGGCACGTTTCCAATGAGCAACGCGCGCTGCTTTGGTTGAAGCGTTTAGTCCCGCGTGATATTTTGGGTTACTCGAAGAGTAGTTCTCTTCCATCTCGTGAAGGTCTTTATCTGCTCCGCCGTACGTACCTTTACCCTTGGCAATGTACGAATTCACTCTAGCCATTGCCCATTGCTGAGGTGTAGTTCCTGGCCTATGACCAGAGTTCCAAGCAGCCATTCCGCGGTTATATACTTTACGCAGAATACTCAGTGATATACCAGACTTCTTAGACTTTGCAGCTAAACCAGTGTCCGCTTCTTCATCAATCTCTATCGACTCTTGAGCACGTTTTAAATCTGCAGCACTGGGCGCGCCTTTTTCACCTGGCTTGCGCATGCGCTCCCCAGATCCGGCTTTGATTCTTTTGCGCTTTGCGTGGATGTTATCCCAGAGACTATTTCCTTCATCTAAGTTAAGAAGTGCTTCAATAGCTTCGAGTACTCTAACAGTATCATCTGTGTCGATGAATGTTTCGCCAAAAAGATTATCGATGCTTTCTTTCATTTTCTTTTTGCTTGCACTATTAATGTCGTTCATCATTTCTTCAGCATGCTGATGAAGATCTGGATGAAGTCCAGATTTAAATCCGGCTATATTTCCATTCTTAGCGTATTCGCGCATCTTTGTTCCAGAAACTCCAGCTGTTCCTTGAGCATCCGGATCGCGTCCTATTGACTTAACCGTAATTGACTTAAAGTTATAAATTCCGTGTGGGCCTTCTTTACCATTATACTTATTAAGAAGCTTCTCATATTCTCCGGCACGATCTGAACCAGCCACTACTACCAAATGATGTGCGCGGCGATTCAATTTAACTGCCGTATGAAATATGCTTGGTGCTTCTCTCGATGTTGCTGAAACGTGAGTTCCAGGTGAAGCCATCTTCTTAATGTAACCGACTTTCTTTGCAGTCGGAATAGGATTCTTTTCATCACCCTGTGAGTGAGAAGTAACTATGTGGGCAGAACCACCGACTTTTTTTGCTTCGTCTTCAACAGCTTTGATTATTAGTGCGTGCCCTTTGTGTGGGGGTTGCGCCCTCATATTGAGGTTAGTCACCGCAGTGGTTTCAGTCTGTTCTACAACCGGATTGATGTTAATCGGATTAGGCTTTCCGCCACTAATCGTAACACCTTTCTTTTCGATGTCATCATTGACTTTTTTAGATGTAAGCTTCTTTCCGCTTTTTTTGTTATCGGGAATTTCAGCGTTATCAGTTGTGTTTTCAGTATCTGTCATGTTACTCTCTTCTTTATTATATTTATATTCTATGGGTATGCTTGTGATCCATTAGCATAGTATACCTTCATGGCAGTCGCAGTTGTTACCACATTTGCGCCGTTTAGAGTTATCTGATTAGCCGTAATTGAAGTATTAGTAGTACTATTTGTTGTTATCACGTGATGTGTTAAGTTCATAGAATTATTAGAACCCACAAATAGCGCGGTATTATAAAATACGTTTGCTCCAGAGAAAATCAAGTTTCCGGACAGAGTCCTAGAATCTGTATTCTGAACATAGTTAGCAGCAGCAACATCACCGAGATTTGTCGAATTGTTAGCAGTTAATGTCGCAACGTTTGCTGACAAACCAGCAGTTGTTTGATAGCCAGAAGCAATTGTTCCGCCGAGATATGATGCGTTGTTGGCGGAAATTGTGGCAATATATGCGCTGTTGACAAACACGCCAGTTGTGTTTGCAACAATACCTGTGTTCGCAAGAACTGATACAGTTCCTGTGCTAGTAATAGGACCGCCAGTCATACCATTGCCTGTCGCAACAGAAGTTACTGTGCCGCTCCCGGCGCTGACAGTTGACCAGTATGCGTTAGTACCCGCACCTGATGTTAGAACTTGACCAGCAGTACCTACACTTCCATTAACTGTGATTGTCGTGCCTACGGCAAGCGAATTAACATTAGCGCCGACATAAATTAAGTTTGTGCCGTCAGACGTAAAAAACGTCTTGTCGGTCATATTCAGAGCTAATTCACCTGCAGCAATATATTGACCATTTGCTGAGCTAGTTGTATTAGGCGTTCTTCCAGACGTGGAAGTACGTTTTACTTGAATTCGATTTTGAGCCATGTGGCATCCTCATAACGCAGTATATACTGCAAGGTTAGATCATGTTAAAATGTTCCGGCGTCTATATTATCAAAGCTCAATGTATTTGCAGTAATTGCAACAGATATAGTCGAATTTGCGGTGATATTTGTCTGAGTCGAATTTGCTATAAGAGCACTTGAAGTTATATATGTTTTCAAGCTTGCATAACCATATGATGCTGCAGCAGTATTTACTGTGGCGGATGGAGCCTCTGTTAAGCCAGCAAATAATGCATATGTGCCATCAGTAGCATCTCTAAATAGACCCGTATATTTTACAGTTGCAGTATCCAGATACTGACCAAAGAAACCAATATCAAGAACATCTGTAACTGTGTTATTTGATGCAAATTGTAGCAGCGAATCAGTCGTGGAAAAAGATGTTGTGTTGATGTAAGCAACGGTGCCCGTAACATATAGGTTACCAGACACAGAAAGATCTTTTCCTACTGTGATATATTCTGCGGTAACGTTAGATGAGAATATCTGATTATATCTTAATCCGGTACTACCAAGATTATATGTAACGTTTGCCGCGGGAACAATATTTGAAAGAATAGATCCTGAAATAGCCAAGTTACTAGAAATAACGGTGTTTGTTCCACCGAGTGTATTATTGCCGGTATAAGAACCATTGCGAGACAACGTGTTTGCCATCGCCCAAGTATAAGCATTTCCTGCAGTTGTTTCAGAATATGTACGAAGATCTGAAGCAGTATTACCACCTAGATAACTAGCAGCGTTTGCTATTAGCGCATTATTAACGTTTAGGTTAGATTCCGTTTTGCCGTTTACGTAAGTAGTAGCGTTTGCTGTTAGAGCACTATTGACATTAAGATTGCCTTCAGTCTTACCGTTTAGATAAGTAGCAGCGTTAGCAGCAAGAGTTGCAACGTTAGCAGATAATCCCGCTGTTGTTTGATATCCTGAAGCGGCTGTTCCACCTAGATGTGTTGCATTAGATACAGTACTATTTGCAACAAGTAAAGTTCCAGCATAATAAGAAACAGCATTAACAACTGTTGAGTTTGCTGTGAAAGTTGTTCCTACAGTATATGACGTAGAATTAACAGTATTAGCTAAAACGGCACCATTGAATGTAATGGTATTAGAAAATGTTATAGTATTAGAAAATGTATATTGTGCATCAGCATTTGTGCTAAGAGAACCGGCATCACGCCAAAAAATTCCGCCGGTTGAATTAGATCCAAGAATTGTACTAGTATTACCTATTGCACCATTAGCATATATTGACGTAATAACTGCGTTTGCAACAATGACTTTATCAATTGCAGAAGACGAGTTAGCAACAAGCGCTTGGTTTGCAGTTAACGTACCAGGATATAGTGTTGTAGCCGATCCTGAAGGAGCGGCGAATACGAATTTTTTAGATTCCGCATCATATTTTAAAAATAATCCATCTGCAATTGATGTTCTATCAATGTCATCTAGATAGCGCAAATTAACTTCACCGCCGCCACCGTGCTGCGAATGACGAGAAGCAAAAAGATGAAGATCGACGATTGATTTTTTTATAAGATCTAATTCTCTTCTAAATCCTACAGGAATATCATCTGTTTTTTGTTGTATTTGATCAGTCGCAGTTTTTGAAAGATTTTTAACTGCATCTGTAACAAAATCGTCAACTGGAAGTTCTGGTTGCGCCTGTAAATCTTCAAATGTTATTTGTTTTGGTTTAAAAGGATTTTTTTCTGCAGGAACCACAATCATATCTTCAGTAACGTTTTTATCCGGATGATTGATAAAAGGAATTATTTCATTAAGTTCTTTTTCAATTATTTTTTCATGTTCGGGCTGTGTAATAGAAACAAGACGCGAAAGCGCAGCATTCATTTTTTCAAGAAGAGCTTGTTCTTTTTCACGCTTTTCTTCTATTGCCGCTTTTTCTTTTGCTTTTTTTTCTTCTATTGCTGCTTTTTCTTTATCTTTTTTAGTTTCTATTTCTTCCAAAAGCTCTTCTGTACCTAAGAGTTTTGCCATACCCCTAAGCATTTTTTCTTGCTGAATTTCTTTTTGTTCTAGTTTATTAAGCGTGTCTTCGGCCCCAAGAGCCTTAGCAAAATTTTCTAGAAACTTCTTTTCATCCATTATTCAATGACTTTCATCACCGTATCTGAGTTAGATCGAGCTACGACTGAATATCCAAAGTTGATTAGATAATCAATTATCCCCGCGTGTGCGTTTTCGCATATAATTATTGGTTTATGCAGTCTAATGTTATTTATCAACCCAGTGATAGCGTGATACTCACCGCCTTCAATGTCAAGATAGATCAAATCTAATTTTTTGAAAACAATGTTGTCTCCCTTGAACATCAGTGTATCTCCAGCTAATGGATCGTTTTCTTTAAAACTTACAGATCCAGTTCCTCTATTGTTCTCAACAGGATAACTAAATGTTGACCACCTATTATCATTTCCTAAAACTGCGTTTAGCTTAGTTATTCTTTGATCTTTACAATTATGTGATAAAAAGAAAAAGTTAATTGGATCGGGTTCAAATGTTACTACTCTCTCAAACATATTAGAAAGCAACTTTGGATACATCCCGCATGCACCACCAGCTTGTAAGACTGTATCGAATGATTTGCAGTGTTCAAGTATGAGCTCTTTGATAGCTGGCCATTCTTGACTCGGACCAAGCCAAAGTCCTTGGTCGTCCCAAGGCCACAGCCATTCATCAACACCATCAACCATTTCATGTCTAACTTTACATTCGTATCCATTAACACGCTTAAAAGTAAATTGTTCGTTAGACATTTGTTAACCTCTTTGGTATCTTGCTATCAGCACTTGACACGCAGGTCTTTGTAGTACATAGCATGGGTTTTGGAAATAAGTTAAATCCGGTTTCGATGTTTCCGAGTGGTTTATCGTGACAACTATAGCTTCTCTTAACTGTACCATCGGGTTCTCTAATGATACAAGACTGATAACCAGAGTTACACATCCATCCTTCAAATTTGTTGAAGTTAAAAGCGTTGAATCTCTCGGATTGATCCATGTACCATTTATTGCCGAGCTCATCGGTAAGTTCTACTTGAAAGTCTTGCGGAACTTTACTATCGTTTTCGATAGCTATATCTTCGAGATGGCGCTTTGCTTTAGGCCTAATGATTTGCTTCTTCGTATCTGTGAAGAATCTTTGCGGCATACCATTCCATAAGATCTGCAACATATGATCAGTGTATCCAGCAACTACGACTGACGCTTTCGGATCACTTTGTGGTTTCAGAGTAACGTTGATTCCACGATCGTGAAAGTACATCGCCTCGTCATATAACTCATAGAACCATTCTGGAACCATGACCATATTGATTGTGACCTGTATGTCCCAACTCTGAAAGAACTCGAGTTTATCAGCGAACTCAGCAACTTTCTCTGGAGTGTTAAGATGTTCTTTGTGAAAAGACGCGGTAACCGAAACACGATTAAAATTCGAAGCGATACGCACATACTTCTCAAAGAACTTCATGCTCTGCGAGCAATTAGATGTCATATGAACAGACGTATAATTGCAGTTTGGAACGTCGTCAGCTAAGTGCTGAAGTATGTCTAAGTACCCAGGATGGAACGTTGGTTCGCCTCCAGAGAGACTGAAGTGATAACTATTGAATCCATTTAACCTAGATTGGCGCTTAATCTCATCGACTGTTTTTAAGCACAATTCAGTAGATCTATGATCTTTAATCCGACTATGCGCGTATGGCCAGCAATACGAGCAACTATAATTGCAGAATCTACCTAAGATCCAACTGACTACAAATAAGTCACGATAAAGCATAGACCTTTGACCTATACTTACTATCTTGTCTAATGGGATTTTTGTAAAGTCATAGTTGCTCCAGTTTAATTCATTCATCCCAAGACTCGCACTGCATTTTATCGATGCTTATTTCATTTATTGAAAGATAACTCGGTTGATCGACTATCCATTTTATATACGACGCCGCTTCATCGATGTCTATGCATTGTCTGTCTTGATGCTTATGCTGATTATTTGATAGCGTACCGAAGCTAATGTACGACACCTTCGGACCCGAACTTTTTTGCCAGTTTGAAACGAGGCCCATCGTATTGTTCATATCCCTGAGAGCTTTCTTCTCAGTATTATACATCCAAACGCGAGATCCATTCACCTTATCAGTAGTGCTTCCTACATTAATGATGTGGAGTTGGTGTCCTATCTTTGCAGCTGCATTATAAATTTCTTCAAGAAGGAGCGTCTGATTAAAAGCATGCAGCGCAGAGTTGTTTATGAATACATCATACTCTAAAGAAACCATTGCAATATGCTCGCGAATCTTTTTCTTGGTTATATCGTGATCGTTGTGTCTGCTCACGAACATGGCTTCTGGATAAATCTTACATAAAGACTTAGCTAAACCAAACTCTGGGTTACCAGTGATCAAGATTTTCATACACGTATCCATTATTCATGAGCAGTTGCTCGTTCATTAATTTATATCTATTCAACAGTTTAGCATCAAAGTTGCAGTCAAATAAAGACTCTAGTTCTTTTGCGTATTCAAGTCCGTCTTCTGCCATTAACCTATCAACGTATACGGGCGTCTCAGTTTCATGTGGTTCACCGTGTAAGTTATCTTTAAAGAATTCATAGGCGGAAGTGTTCTTGTAGTATTTAAGTATCTTATATTCGAATAAGAAATCGTATAGCGGTTTATTGTTCTTATTCTCTAACGTGAGAAAAACGTTAAGTGATCCTGGAAATATCTCTTGAAGAGGAAGAAAATTTTGATGGTTACAATAATGCGTATTAAAAACAGTTTTCTTATCGTATAAATGCGAAAACTGATGTCTTAGGTTATCACTTAAGTTTTCTCTAAAGTCTTCGCCTTGTAACTGAATGTAGTAGTAACACTGTCTTCTAGCAAACTCTGTGTCTTGACTGAAGAAAAAATCTCTGTTCTTCTGCGATTCGTGCATCCCAACTATGATATCGAGATTCTTTACGCCAAAAGCTGAAATTATTCCGGGAGTTGTATAAGTTGCAGTGAGGCTTTTAGACAGATTCGGCCGCGTATTGGTTATTAAACAAGCTATTAAGTCACCATGATAACCGTGAGGATAGTTTATGGTTATGAGATTATTGTGAAGCACCGTGAATATCATTCATAAATTTATTGATCTTTTTTATATTTTCAAGATTAGTGTGATCAAAATCGGGTTCTATTTCAAGATACTTTGCCATTATAGATCTATTCAATTCTCGATAATTTTTTATTTTATTTCTATCATATTTTATTTCAGCGTTCATTATATTTGAAAAGATTGCTTCCATCTCTTCAATATAACTGGCGTCATAGTCAAATAAGAATCTATCTATGTAAATCTTAGTTTCATTAGATCCTGGAAGATCTTTAAAATACGACCTTTGAAAAGTGGATAATAATCCAGAATTAAATGAATTCCAAATCTTCATTGATTCTTTTATATCGCTATTATATAATTTTCCATAGAATTTATGATAACCAAGAAGTCGAAAATACTTATTAAATCTATCATCTGAGCAAACGATAGTTAAATTATTAGATTTAGGAAACATATTGCTTAAATAAAACTCAGGAATCCTATTGTCTGATGTAGTGTGTGGCAGAATTACAAAGTCTTTAAGATTACCTGGAATTATAGATCTACAGAATTCTTGTACGTTTTTTATAAAAACATCACGATCTTTATCGTAACATACTAAATATATCTTTGATAGTTGTTCGTACCGAAGTTCTGAGAACCCAAAGTTTTTATTAATATGTGCATTGTAATCAACTAATGTCTGAAAAAGATCGTGATTATAATAAATGTGAGTTAGTAAGTCAAAATCTTTAAATGTTTCCCCATCATATATTAAGCACGGAAGACTTTCATTTGTTGGAATGTGCGTAGCTTTTGTTACTCTATCATCAAGAAATATTTCTCTGTTATAATAACTATTATATGCTAAAGAACAGATGAAATCTCCACAGAATCCACCTACAAAATTTACGGTTATAAGCTTTGACCAATCTTCCAATATTCAAATCACTCTGGCTTTTTAAATCTTGTATTGTTCAAGATTGCATTTGACACTGTTTTAGGAACTAACTTAGCAATAGGACGTCCAGCTTTCTGAAGAACGATGCCT
>Ga0181355_1001179_pt1 | contig 11467 bp, 27 predicted proteins | sample Fa13VDMM15DN_FD_130099 | JGI IMG/M metagenome (GOLD analysis project Ga0181355, IMG submission 130099) | Freshwater viral communities from Lake Michigan, USA - Fa13.VD.MM15.D.N | ecosystem: Environmental > Aquatic > Freshwater > Lake | place: USA: Michigan | collected 2013-09-23 | reverse complement strand
CGGTTCATTGTGTCTGCATCATTGGCAAACTTTAAAAAGTCTATTGCTTCCTGAATTCGTGAGTCGTAATCATCAGCCATGATGTTGCCCTAAGTGATTTGGAGACATTTTAACTCATCCATGAGTGTTGGCTACCATAATTTGCGGTAGGTTTAGGCTTTCTGGCTTGTTTAGGCTCGTTGACCATAAGACCAATATACCTAAACGCATCAGCGCCATGTGAATAATTGTCGTGCAAAGGCGTTTTGCTAAATTGCTTGGTGTTTGGGTCAACATCGTAACGGTAATGGCGTAGGCATTGCAAGCCCTCGTGACAATTTTCCCTGTCAAACCACATGTTTGTAAACAATGTTCTGGCCGCATTGATTGAATCCATAATTGGCGTTCTAGGGATTATTCTGGTTTTGTAACCAGCATTTCTAACAATTTCCTCAATGCTTCTGCCATTGGCGGCCAACGTCTTGTTCTCAGCATCGTGTGGCAACCAAAGCGTGTCGTACATATAGCCAAAGGTTTGCATTTTGGCTAAATACTCACTCATGGTTTGCTGATTGCCTTCAATATAGCGAATTAAGCGGGTTTCCATACCTACAAACTGTAAAAACCAGATTGCTGTTGCATCAGACCATCCGAGGTCAAAGATAGCATGAACGGGCTTTGTTGCATCGTAGTTGACCTTTGTAATGCGGCCATCTAACTCAGCCAGTTGCATTTCTCTGGCAAAAATAGCACCATCTACTGTTTGACGGCATAAACCTTCCCAAACCACGTTATAAGCCTGTGGATCACGGTATTTAAGCGCATCCTTCTCAAGTTTCAGCGTTTCAGGAAACCAAGGGTTATCTGACCAGTTGACTTTTTGTACCACGCAGTTTTCAGGTGGATTAAGTACAAACCTCTGGTAAGTTTCATCGGTTTCCAACTCAGGGTTAAAAGTTATCCAAATTTCCGATTGTTCTTTACGCACAGTTGGTATCAAGATGTTCCACGAACTACGACTTACAGTTTGCGCTTCCTCAACCCAACAAATGTCTACGCCCTCGTATGATTTAACATTAGAAACATTGTTTTTTAAGCCAACAAATGAAAATTCCGACCCATTTTTGCCCCTAATGCTGGTTTGGGTAATTTCATAAAAACTGTCCAACCCTAAAGCCATAATTTGATCTGACAATAATTTGTGTACAGAATCCCTAATTGATGTCTGAAATTCACGCGAACAAAGCACTCGTAATGGGGTTTGTGCGCTTTTAATAAGTAATGCTCTAGCAACTCCCCACGATTTAGCCCCACCACGGCCACCGTATAAAACTTTATAGCGTGATGGCTTGAAAAGGCACTCTAGCTTGAGTGGGAACTCAGCTTTTGCAACAGCCTGTTCAACATCACTCATTAGGCTTTACAAATGTAACTTGAATGTTAGATAGCAAAGGCACACCATTAGCGCCAGTAAGTTCATGCTTTTGTGTTTCAGACCATCGCATTTGGGTTTTACTCCACCAAATTTGTGCTGTTGTATCACCAGCCATTGCTTTTTGAAAAATACCTTGACCAACTTTTGCATTGGCTTTTGCTTTGCCATTGATAAGTTCAAGCTGAAAGTATTTTCTTAGCGTGTCAATGTCTATGCCATCGCGCACTAATGCGGCTATTTGCTCAAACGGCACACCATAACCAGACATTGCTTCAACTTGCTTACGTTCTGCATCAGTAGGTAAAAATGGCTTTCTGCCTGATCCAGCACGCGCCCCACCATTCTGCTTTGGCTCATCTGCCTCTTTTTTAGGCAGTTGGGTGGAATTTTCAGTTGTTTTGTTCATATTTAACCTCCGCAAAAGGTTGTTTTACAGCGTTTATTTTACTGTACTTGTAACACGCGAAAGCAATCTTGGCTTGCGATGCTGTTCATCTAGTATTTTTGGCACAGTATGCTTCCATGATACTTGATGGTGTATCCGCTTGTCATTTGTGCCTACTTCTGAAATTTTCACACATGATGGTGCATACATGACTGAATAGAACGACTTTGTGTAAGTGCCAAGGTCAAGGTAAATTTCAGTTAACCCACCCGCATTTTGCTGAGTAACAATTTGCTGTAGGCGCAATTGAGGTGTGGTCATAAACAATATGCCCCGCCTACCCCATTCGGCATACATATTTACATCTTCGTTAATTCGTCCCATAAACTTAACTGGCCGATCTACACGAAACATAAACGAATTCATTACTTTTCGGTAAATTTCATCTTTTCGCATTTTACTTAGTAATACGCAACCCTCACCACCAATAAAGTCACCTCCTTGTGCAAATGCCACCGAGTAGAATGGTGTTGTGTCTAAAAACGTAACCAATGCAAGCAAAATATCATCCAGCTTACTTATTTTGTTTTCAGAAGTGATGTACTGCAATTCTTCGTTGGTTGAGTAATCAAAACGCGTGTAATCGTCATCTAGTTGCCAAAAATGCGTCAAACCAAGACTTTTTGCAATGTCAAAGCTAATATTTCTTGCATAAACAACGCTATTGCGTTTTTTAAAGTTATCACCGCTATCAGTCAAATCAATAGCTTCCTGCTTATTAAAAACTATTACGGAATCTTTACCATACACTTCTTTGTATTGATCAAGCTGTTTGTCTTCGTTATCACATATTAGGTAAATTTTGCCTGTGTAACCTTGTTTGCGTAAAGTTTGATAGGTGTAAACAGAATTTGCCCGTCCATGCGTCAAAATAAACACGGCAAAAGTTTTAGGCATCTTGATCCTCGCCCTTTTCGCTTGCGTAAACATCACTTATGGATTGCGATAACTTAACATAGCCATTTGAAATTGCTTTATCAAAGTCAATAATGACCAAAGCACTTTCTTCCATAAGTTCTTGTAGGTCTGGGTTAGCGTGTGCATAAAACTCTGCAATTTGCTCAAAGTCAAAGCGTATATGTCTTGCGGCTGACGCTAACAAAAAGTCTTTGATTTCTTGCTTAATGTCAGGGTTTTGGTGAATTTTTGCTGTTAATTCTTCGTACTTTACTTTATCGTACAGCTCAGTAATTTCAGGACAATCACCAGATGGCGCATACACTGGCGCATCTATTTTTTTGGTGTATTTACTGTTATCAATTTGCTCATCATCATCGCCAAATGACAACTCTGTAATTTCTTCAGGCGTAAATCCAAGCAAATCTATGTCAAAACCAGTATCGCTTAGTTCTTCCAACTCTAAGGAAAGCATCGCATTATCCCAGCCAGCATTTTGCGCTAACTTGTTATCAGCAATGATGTAGGCCATTTTTTGTGTCTTAGTCAAGCCTTGCAACTCTATGGTTGGCACTTGACTGTATTTGAGTTTTCGTGCCGCCATTACACGGCCATGACCCGCAATAATGCCGTTTTCCCCATCAACCAAAATAGGGTTAGTCCAGCCAAACTCTTTAATGCTTGCCGCTATTTGAGCAATTTGATCTTCTGAGTGGGTGCGGCTGTTTTTAATGTACGGAATTAAATCTTCAATCTTGCGTTGGACTATTTGCATCTTTTTCCAGTTGTTTTAGCCATGCCTGATTTTCAGCAATAGCGCCTGAAATGGCATGAAAATTAGCCAACATTTGCTCTTTTTGCTTTTCTAAGTTAGCAATTCGAGCCGCTATTTGTGCAATCATTTTTTAGCAGTCTTTGCAGATTCTTTAAAATCTGAGGCTGTAGGTGCGCCTTTTGAGCCGGGCGTTCTCATACGCTCTACGGGTTTGCCCTCTGCCTTTTGGCGTTCTATACGTTCTTGCTTTTTATGGATATTGGCATACAAACCGGGTTTAGTGGCCATAATTTACTCCTCTATTACAAAACAAACATCTTGCCAACTCATTTTGAGTAAGCGCTCATCATTGTGCTTGATTTCCTCAAACTTTAGGTATTCGTCTTTATAGTCTTTATGGAATGTACCAAAAGCAATCTTGTCACCAATGTTTAGACCCTCGGCATGGGCTTCTGGGCCTACCGCCATAACTGTGCCGCGGCTTTCAGCTTCTGCCGATTTAAAGTAAATTGTGCTTTGAATGCGTTGTTCAGGGCGCACAAGAATCTTGTCTTTAAGTGGTTGCAAGTTCATTTTGCCGCCTTTGCTGGTCTGCCGCGTTTTTTAGGCAAAAAAGCACCCGCCTCTGGGACGGGTAAAATCTCAATGGCAACTACACTTTGAGAAAATTCACCGCACCACTCTGTGTAGTGACGGTTTTGGTAAGTGGGGTAGCGTCTGCATTGCCCCATTTGCCCTATGTCGTTAAAGTAAACGCAAGCCTTACAATTCAAACCAGACATTTCAAATCCTTATCATTTGTGATGTTTAGAAGCCCATTCAGTCGTGCATGACTGTCTGGGTTTCGCTTTTTAACGGTACTCTGATTTAGTTTTTGTGTAGCAAATGCCGTTCGTTTTACCAGTATTAAACTGTTTGTCGGCCATCATTTTATCTTCTTTACCCATAGCAACACCACCGCGCATTTTTTCCATGCGTTCGCCTGAACGATCAGACGATTCAGCACCTTTAGGGGGTGTTGCGCCAGTAGTGCTTTTAGCCATTGTTGTGTCCATTTTACCCATGATATTTTCCTTGCAAAGAATTTATGGTTTTGACTTTATGTCCAATATGGCACAATGTCAACCACCATTTTAACAGGAATTTATCATGGCTTCAAAATTTATCATCACACCCGCAAAGTCTAAAACTTCCCGTGAGCCTATGCACTATGAAAAAGTCTTTGAGCATCGTTCTGAAATGTCCCGCATTAAAGCTGTGGAAAAAGAATTAAAGCAACATGAGGCTCAAGGCTTAGACAAGGCTCACAAGGGTAAGTGAGGAACTGGCACTTCTGGCGGCCATCTGTCTCCAAGTGCCTCAATTGTTGCAGTGTGGGCTTTTAACCACATTTCTTTGCGCTCATCTTTGGATAGATGCGCCCCTTGGTCTATTTCGTAATGGCATTTAAGGCACAAAGCGGCCACTAGGTTGTCATCAGCTTTGATGCCCTTACCCTTACCCCCGCCCCAATTGCTATGAGCCGCCTGAACCCCATTATCTATGCCACAGCCTTGACAGGCTAAACCCGCTACTAGCTTTAACAGTTTCTGGCTTCTCACATACTGGTGTTTCAGATATTGCATATTCTTTGGTTTGGTACTTGTGGCCGTTATTGCATTCCCGCCTTCTCAAAATAAAATCGGGGCTTGCTCTTGTATCTAAAACTTTGTTTTTGCGTATGCCGCAAACTGGACACATCATTTTTTGTCTGTGCCTTCGTAAATAAGCTGTAACTTAACCAATTCCAAAGCGCCAATGATTGTCGCCATGTAAAGAAATTCATCATATTTATTGATCGTGTAAAGCAAATCTTCTATAAGACTGTCCACCAATTCACCTTGGTTAAAATTCATGTCTCTATTCCTTTTTCTGCCATCCAGCACAAAAGCCACTCAATAAACTCAGAACCTTCCTCTTTAGTAAATTTGTGGCTTTGTAGCCCTAATTGCACAACCCGTTCACCGTCTAGGCTTGGCGCTACCTTGCCAATCTTGCGCCCTGTCTCATGCGCCCATTGATCAATTAAAAGCCGCTTCCAATCGTCTGCTACCCAAGACGAACCAGCTATCTTCATTTCTTTATAAACTTTGTCTATTAGGGCATGAAACATATCATTCTGGTCTGTGCTTCTGGTTGCCTTTTTGACTTCTAAGCGCAATTGCTTGCCAGCTTGCAAGGTTTCTTTGATCTTTGGCCACAAGTCTTTTAGAACGTTGTGGGCTTGCTGGCTGTTGTATAAAGTAAAAATCATGGCTTGAACCCAATGTAATATGTAACCAAGCCCCAATGAACAATAAGTAAAACAACCAAAATGGCATAAACAAGTTTATTGCTCATTTAATGACTCCAATCATGCGTAGGGCGGCTTCAGGGCTGTCAATTCTTGCCAATGTATTACCTGACCAATTTTCAAAAAAATGCGCTTGCAATCCCGTTAAACGCTTTTTAGAAGTGCTTTTAATTTCAACCAAGAATGTGTGGCCACGAAATCCAACTAAAAGATCAACAGGTAGCCCAATAATCCAAACATACGCACCAGCGGCACGAAGCGCACTAACAATACGCTCTTGATTTGCATCAACACGAGCGGCTCGTCTCATTTTGTTGCCTCATGTTTGTAATCAAGGTATCGTGACCATCCTGACCACGTTTCTTTTTTATATCCACTTTGACACTTTCCCACCATGCTTGGGCTTCCTGCTTGCCCAGCTCTAAACGTTTCTTGCGATAACGTTTTATCCACTCTTTGGCTTCCGTTTGGCTCAAGGTCTCCAGCATCTCGCAATGCTCGGTTAATGTCAGCAAAGCTAAATTCTTGGCCTTCCCGTCTTTTGTCCAACAAGGATTTGTGGTCATACATCAAAAAACCTCGTCATCTTGCCAATGCTGAACTGGTGGTTGCGTAAATGTTGCAACCGCAATATCACGTCTAGTTGCTGGTTTTTCATCCGACCACTGATGTTTTGAACACATCGGGCGCTGGCCTTCCATGTGAACCGACCAACAATTTCCACAACCAGTAACACTACATAAAGAGTGATTTGTATCGTCAATTTGATTGTTTTGCTGTTTAAAATTAGTTAGTGCCATGATATTTTCCCTCTACGATTTTTGCAAAATTACTAGGCTTGAGAATCCACTCCAAGTCGGCAGTAAATGCTCGGCCATCTTTATTGTTTACTTTGCCAGTTAAAAACTTAGATTTACCAATATGTTGGAAAAATTCACTCCACCATTGCAGTACATGAGTTGTCTCAATTTGCTTATCACGCGACAATTCTTCAGCAACCTCACGCCATCGTTGCCTTAAATAACCTTGTCTTGTTGCGTTCCAAACCTCAACTTTTCGCAGTGTTGGCAACCATTGGTGATACAACTCAATAACGCTTTGATGTTGACAATCAGGCAGTTTTTGCTTAGGTTCACCATCAGGTGAGCATATATTGGTATTTATTTGGTTATTGGTTAATAGTTCTTGGTTAATAGTTGCCTTGGCGCTGGGTTGCAAGTCGGTTTCCAATGGGTTAACCACTGGGTTCTTTTTTCTACCGCCCAACTTACCATTTTGCCTGTTCTTTTCTGCCATTGCATGATATTGACCAATCACATCATGGCAACGAGCATGAAACCAACCATCCTCTTGCTTTTCAAACATATCAGCCAACACAACTTCAATTACTTTACTATTCAAACGCAAGCGTCTGGCAACCCATTGGCTATCTACTGGGATTTTTTTTTCTGTGTCGTAATACATATCAAGAAGTCTTCTGTAAGCAAGGTCTTCTTCGTTTGATAAATGTGCAGTCGCACCTCGATAATCACCAATATTAAATGTGTAGTAATGCACGTGGTCTTACCTTTTTAAAACACCCTTAAAAAAGAAACAATCGGCAGGAGAAGGGTTAACTCTTTTTGGTCTGCTCATGACTTCAGACCTAGCCGTGTTTCAAAAAAATTATAAACGATTAAACCATTCTGGCTTCAAAACCATAAGTTGATACAACCGACCTTTAGGCATATTTTTCCATTGAGAAACAGCCCCACGAGTCACACCAAGCAACCTTGCAAGGGCGGCTTGTGAACCAGCTTTTAAAATTGCATCATCTTTAGACATTCGTGCATTTTACTATACAAAGCACAAGTTTATATTAGGGAAAGTCCCAATAAAAGTTTTACATTAATTATTGACTCATGTTTAGAACCCTATACAATGTGACCATGCCCTAGCAATTTCGCATAAGGGTCTATTTGGAGAAAACATGGCACATTTAATTGAAAACAACACGCAAACAGGCAAAGCAGAAATTGCATACGCCAATAGCACACCTTGGCATGGTCTGGGTCAACAGCTTACCCAAAATGCACCTATTGATGTTTGGCGCAAAGAAGCCGGACTTGAGTGGGATGCAGAAGTTACTCCGGTTCGTTTTGAACCACATGGCCAATCTGGTGATATTTTTACAGTTAAAAACAAAAATGTTATTTTTCGCAATGACACAATGACTCCTTTAGGTGTTGTGTCTGATAGGTACAAAATTCACCAACCAGCGGATGTTTTAGACTTTTTTAACACTCTTGTGCAATCGGCTGGTTTTACTCTCGAAGTTGCAGGGGCAATTAAAGGCGGTAAACGAATTTGGGCATTGGCAAATGTCAATAAAGAATCGATGGTTTTAAATGACGATGCTGTTAAAGGCTATTTGCTTTTAAGCACATCATTTGATGGTTCTGCCGCCACGATTGGTCAATTCACCAGTATTCGGGTTGTGTGCAATAACACCCTTTCTGCGGCTGATACCGAATCCGCACCAAGTCGGGTGATGTTGACCCATGGCACAGACTTTGATGCAAGCATGATGCGTAAACGCCTTGGCATTATTGTTGGCGGCTTTGAGGGAATGATGGATAAATACAGATCACTTGCCCGACAAGATGTTTCACTTGCGGCCGCAAGATTTTTTACAAGTCAATTATTTCCCGCCACTTTTGACCCTCAGACTGAAAAGTACAAAGAGTCTAGGGGTTACAAAAGGGTTCTTGAACTTTTTGATGGTGCAGGGATTGGTGCATCAGAGCAAGGTGTTTACGGCACACGATGGGGTTTGTTAAATGCCGTGACTCAATACATTGACCATGAACGCGGTCATAACGTAGATACCCGCATGAACAATGCTTGGTTTGGCAATGGCAATCGACTGAAGTCAGAAGCTGAATCACTTTTATTGGCTTGATACAGATGGGGCTTTGGCCTCATTGTATTAGGGAAAGTCCTAATAAAAACTGATAAAAAGTTCTTGATAACTGTTAAGAACCCTATACAATGCACACATGCCCTGAACTTCTCGGGGTCTATTTAGGAAAAATCAAAATGCGCAAACAAATCAAAATCACCAAAGTTTATCTTCAATCAGAGTATTTCAACCACAACTTAAATTGCACAATCCCTGCCGCTTGGATTGCTGTTTTTAACAATGGCCATGAGGTTGCCATTTGCCGTGAATGGGAGGCATCAACCGCAGAAGATGCTCAGGCTTATTACGAAATGCATCATGTTGAATTCGCATAAGGAAACACCATGATCGATCACAAACTCCAATACTACTTTAATGATGTTGTTTCTTATGACAACGTTAACACAGTTCAAAACGTCAAGGTTGGATACGACTATTTACCAGCACAACATAACCATCCCTACGACTATGACTATGCAGAAATGTTTGATGTGTTTGTGTTTGACCAACAAGGCAATCACATAACTTATGACATTCCTGATGCTGAATACAAACGCATCATGCAAGAAGCCAAGGCCAACTTTGTTCAAATTCAGCGAGACCGCAATGAAATCTAAAATTATTCAAACACTTATTGAGTGCGTTTTAGCCATCATTATTTTTGGTGGTATTGGCGTAATGCTGGCTTGGCGAGGTTAAGCATGATTAACTTACTTAAAAACTATTTGCGTTTGCCATCAGCCAAAGAGTTGGCCGCCAATGAACTTGAAATGGCACATCGCAAGCTGTTAGTAGCCCTTAGCGCACAGGAATATGCAAAGCGTATGTGTGACTATCACGCAGACAGAATTAAACGCCTTACGGCTTATTTGAAAGACGAAGCATGAAAATAACGCAATTTTTGCATGATGTAGTTGCTACAGCTACAAAAGAATCAGTCTGCACTCATACAGACGGAACAGAATACTTGGTTAGACATATTTACATTAAAGATAGTTTAAACAATGTATGTGAAATAGTTTTATTTGGCAAAACAACAGAAATTTTTGACGAAAGTAATAAATGAAAAATTTAGCAACAGCATTAGTTAAGGCACAAAAAGCTTTTGGACCAGCCTTAAAAACATCTACAAACCCACATTTTCGTAGCCGATATGCAGACTTATCATCTTGCGTTGAAGCTGTTGTGGACTCTCTAAACGATAACGGCATATTTCTTTTACAAAAAAATTACGACTGCACTGATGGCGTAATGGTTGAAACTGTTTTTGTTCACGAATCAGGTGAAATGCTTGAATGTGGCATTGTGCATTTTCCAGCCGTTAAGCATGACCCGCAAGGTTATGCAAGTGCTTTAACTTACGCAAGGCGTTATAGCCTTATGGCGGCTTGCGGTATTGCGCCAGAGGATGACGATGGCAATGCGGCTAGTCGTAAAACAGTTATTACGCAAACAGTTAATGAAAGTGCGCTTGTAGATCATTTGGCCGCTATTGAGGCATCTACAGACCAAGACCAATTAAAAAGCGCTTACAAAGCCGCTTATGCGGCTTGCAATGGTGATTCTGATTGGCAAAAGAAAGTAATTGCGGCCAAAGATAAAGCAAAGGAAAAATTATGATTGAAATGATGGATCAAGGCTCAGATGCGTGGTTTGAAGCCCGAATTGGTAAAGTTACGGCTTCCCGAGTGGCTGATGTACTTGCTAAAACTAAATCAGGCTACAGCACTAGCCGCGACAATTACATGGCGCAATTGGTTTGTGAAAGACTTACCAAGCAAAAAGCTGAAGGTTTTAGCAATGCCGCCATGCAACATGGCACAGATACAGAACCCCTTGCAAGAGCCGCCTATGAGTCGCTAAAAGATGTTTTGGTTGATGAAGTGGGGTTTGTGCCTCACCCATCAATCATTATGGCTGGCGCTTCTCCCGATGGGCTTGTTGGAAATAATGGTTTGCTAGAAATTAAATGCCCTAATACTGCCACGCACATTGACACGCTGTTGTCTCAGACTGTGCCGGGTAAATACAACACGCAAATGCAATTCCAGATGGCTTGCACAGATCGTGAATGGTGTGATTTTGTCAGTTTTGACAATCGTCTGCCAGAGGAACTTCAGTTGTTTGTTAAACGTGTCCCGCGGGACAATATGTATATCAGGCTAATGGAAGATGAAATTGTCAAATTCTTAAATGAACTTGATATAAAAATTGCTCAACTTATGGAAATTAAAAATGTCTAAACTTTATGAAATTACTGTTGTTTCTGGTAAATACAAAAACAAAGATGGTGTGGAAAAATCACGTTATCAAAACATTGGGTCTGTCATTGAAACCAAAAATGGGCCAATGTTAAAACTTGATAGCATTCCACTGCCTGATGGCGGCTGGAATGGCTGGGCATATCTCAATACGCCAAAACCTAAAGACGAATACCAAGGCTTACCAAAAGACGAGGACGACATTCCATTTTAATTAACGGGGGGAACGCTGTTTTATACTTTTTTGAAAGCTAGTAGGCGAGTAGTTAGTACCCCCACCTTTTAGGAACGATCATGGATTACAAAAGAATGTTTGACAAAATATTTCCCGAATTTCCAAGAGTCAGGGCCAATGACCCTTTGACCTCATTTGAAGCCGCGGAGTCAATTAAAGACGCTGTG
>Ga0181355_1001177_pt1 | contig 11482 bp, 24 predicted proteins | sample Fa13VDMM15DN_FD_130099 | JGI IMG/M metagenome (GOLD analysis project Ga0181355, IMG submission 130099) | Freshwater viral communities from Lake Michigan, USA - Fa13.VD.MM15.D.N | ecosystem: Environmental > Aquatic > Freshwater > Lake | place: USA: Michigan | collected 2013-09-23 | reverse complement strand
AGAAATTGTACTTGTTGAGCAAGTTATGAAACTCATGGACACGATCAGAACCTACATGCATGGTTACATGAGTATAACCTGCTTTATGGAGCTTAGACATCTGATGAAGAAGTGTAGGATGATCCTTACCCATAGCTTCTACTTTGGCACCCTTCACTGCACGAGAAAGATGCTTTACCTTTTGCTCTGGTGTGAGAGGATTCTTTTTTGCATCATGAGATCCCGTGGTGAGAATCTTATGATCGGCACCTTCCTTTTTAGCAGCACCCATCACGTGCTTAACCACCATCTCATGGCCAGCGTGCACAGGATTGAATCTGCCTTGGGTTATATGAATTGACTTCATAGTGATTTGTCCCTATTAAAGTTAGCAGCCGAGAACTCAGCACGATCGACGATCTTGGTAGGACGATTATGTCTTACTACTACGAATCCTTCGGGCTTTGACTTTTTGCCGTTGATGCTATGATCAAACTCGGCCTGATTTGATAATGTGTTAGCCAGAACATCTTTAGCTTTTTGCAGGTGATGATGCATTTTTAAAACCTGGTCAAAGTGTGCACGGTTGCGCTGAACATGAGAAACCTCTTGCTCCATAGCACTAATCTTAGCACCTTTGGACTTTTCGGTTTTCACTGCATCAATTTTCTTTTGGTGAGACTTGGCAAGGTGTGCCATAAACTCGTTTACATTTGGCTTAGTGCCTGTACGAACTGTATGATTAATATACGTTTTTAGTTGAATTCTATGGCTCTCAATTGCATCGTGAGTTTCTTGGCCAGTCTTAGAATGCAATGCTGCGGCTGCAGCCATATGCTTTACAAACCGAGCTTGATGTTGAGGCTTATAGTCAATGCCAGACGTATTATGTTCTGTTGAAATCAAATGAACATCTTTATGAAGACCAAACTCATCTAGGTTCGGAGCATATTCGGCTTTCATATCCTCAAGGTTCTTACCATTGTACTTAGTATGAACAGCAACGCCAATTTTTGATCGTGTTGCTGCTTTACCATGAGGTGAATTCTTATCTGCAGAATATGTAATGGTATTCGGTGTAAAATGTACTCGATTGCCGGTCATGTGCACATCATTCGGCGTGTGCATAACATCACCCTGGAACACTCCCTTCTTTGGAGTTACCTTAGGCAGGTGATGAAGAGCAGCTTTGAGCTTTTCAACCAGACCAGGAGCATGTCCATGATTACGCTGAATATCTTCTTCGTTGTAATTGATCTTAGGATTCTTGTTGAATGCAGACTTTGAAGCTACAAAAAACTTGCCATTCTCAGGATGACGACCAAACACAATGGAAGGTGAACCATCATACTTCATGGTCACCTTTGTGGCATTGGTTTTACCAGTTAGTTTATCGTGTACATCTTTTAGATTATGATATGCATGTGAGAAACCTTCTGCACCGGCATTAATCACATGATCTTCAGCGTGCTCAAGGTGCTTGAGTTTTTCTTCGCTAGCTTCTTCTGTAAGGAAATTTTTAAATGCTGTCATTTGATTGTCTTTATCGATCCATCGGGTTTAACAAAATAAGCTTCGAATTTGATGCTTGGATACTCTTTTTGAAGATCCAAAAACGCTTTAAGGTTGCTCATCGCATCATCATAAAGTCGAGTTTTTATATAGTTTTGAGTATTTAGGTATTTACGAAACACCACTTTCTTTGCTTCAGCCGGCGAATCGATTCCGAGATTACCAGAACGTTCAACATGCATTTGGTCAATTGGCAAACCATGATCACGAAAAGTTTGAAGAAACATATCTTTGTCATCAAAGTCTGCGCGGGCTGTTACAATAATTGCTTGGCTATGAGGATTCTTTTTTGCCTTCACAATTGCTTTAGCCTTTTCGATCATCCGTACGATAGGAGTCGAAGTCTTACGAAACACTTCAGCTGATTTAAATTCTCGAAAGTCGTATTCCTCGCCAGGTTGGCGCTTGTAAGTATTGAATTCCTGGTTGTCGAGCATTCGAACAACCTTACCATCCTTTACCACCGCAACGTTGGCTTTAGTATGAAAAAGAGTCTCATCGATGTCGAACATCGTAAGAGTGCCTGAGCCTAAAAATTTTCGAAATCGATTTATCTTTTTCATATTTTTATACTACACAGCTTTGAAAAAAATGTCAACTACAAAAAGCAGGCAAGGTTTAAATTTTTTTCAATTATATTAACTGATTTACCATCAACGGGTGCTATATTAAAAGGCGATTTTGATAACGCAGGAATGCTAAATTGCATTTCAAATGTAAATTGATAATTGCCACTACCTTTGTACTGAACTCTTGCTCGATATGTAGCAGATGCTGCAGAACTAAATAGAGGAACACCTTTTAATCCAAGTGGATTTGTTTTTCCTAAAAGATAAAAACCATGTGTTCCAACATTTACATAATACGTTTTCTTTTTAACATAATATTCTTCAATCTTTGAAGCTGGAATAGATCCTTTAACATCTTTAAATAGAGCTTTATCTCTCTCATACATTTCTCTATTTGACATGCTTCCATGAAAAGCTTTCCAATTAGCATCTTTTTCACGCTTAGCAGGAATGGCTGTCCATTTTTCTTTAATAGTATCAAACACACCAACTTCATATGCAAGGTCACGAATAAAAAGCTTTTCATCTTCTGTTGCTTTAATATCGCCAAACTTCCATGGATTTTGTGTATCATTGATATCATATTTCATGACAAGAGATCCTGCCGAAGCGGCGGATATTTTAAGTTCGCATCCAGCTGTTGTACGGCCACCAGGCTTCATAATTTTGAGGTCAGGTTGATCGTGACCAGCTCCCGCTGGTTGAAACATCATTGGAACTATTCCTAATTTCTTAAGAACGTCTGCAGCATTTTTTTCATATTGAAACCCCTGTTGGGCAGCCATATTAAATCTCCTTCAGTTTATTTATCAGACAAAAGAAAACCGGCCTAAGCCGGTCTTCTCTTATGCTGCTATTTTAAACCAGTCTGGCACTGGTCGGTTAGTCCATGCCATCTTGAATCGACCCTGTTTAGTCTGATAGAACTTACGGTAGGATCCTACAATGTCTCTGTAATCCATACACTCGGGGTTAGCCTTCATAGCCAGTGGTTGAAGAGTCAGGTTACCATTAGAAATATTGCGAGGCGGAGATTTGAGTGCTTCACGAAGCAACGTATCAGTGGCATGAACCTTACCATACCGATACGTGTATTCGTCACAAAGAGCTACAAAATGGACATAGTGCCAGTTGTAGTTGTTGTTGCTCTCAGCCGTCCAGACCGTACAAGGGTGGTGCATATGAACTGCTTTGTAAAAAAGATTCTCGCGCTCGTCCGGCAAAACCCAGTACTTTGACATGGTCTTGCCGGACTTAGACGGCTTACGAGTTTCAACGCCGTCGAGCATACGATGAACCGTCGAAAGCATTTGAGCACTTTCGACGATCATCTTTACAACATGTTTATCACACTGCAATTGAGCAGCTTTTACAGGATCATTATCAAGAACAAAAAGATTCACAGGTTAGCCCTACTGACAAGATCGCGATATCCACGAGGTGTAGGATGGATACGATCTGGTTGAAGATGTGAAGTGCTAATAATTTGATCACCAAAACGAACTGCTATGTTTCTTACAACAGAATTAATTTCTGGCTTACAAAACCTAGGATTGCATGGCGGCAAAACCCATACCACTCTACTTCCCATTCTAACACGAGTGCGAATATTTGTCAACTGATTTTGTGTGTCAGCAGCACGATAATCATTTGTGCCAAGACTAATTACGATCGTATCAGCTTCAAGCCTGATATTTCTCCACCTACGATTCCATTGTTGTGAAGTAATTCCAACTCTGGCATATGAAACACATTCTCTTGGAGCAAACATATCAACGCCTACTGCAATCGAATCACCTATGATTAGACATTCTAGCATTAGATCTGAAGTCCTGTAGTTTGTTGGATGTATTGCTTTGATACCTGTGAACTGGTTTCAGTTGCACCGATAATTGTAGTGTCAGAAATTACTACATTATTATCTGGTGCAGAAAGCATCCATGGCATCATAGCAAATCCTTGTGGACCCATACCGATGGATCGAGGCTTGATGAGTTCAGTAACTCCATCAAGTTGGTTTACTCGAGAAATGATCTCTTCACCAGAGATGAGTTTAATTGTGTATACCTTATTCTGTTCCATTTAAAGTGCTCCAAAATAGTTGAAGGTCTGTGGCTTTTCACGAGTCAACTTCAGGCGAGAACCATCCTTAGAACGATACTCGAAAGTACCGGTTGCACCATTAACATTAAACAGATCAGCCTGATCAAACGTGTAAACGATCTCATCGTCAGTAAGACTGCCAAACAAAGCCTGAAAATCATCATGATTTTCGTTCAGTTCAATTTCAATGGTATGGCAAGCCAGAGGGTTACGATTCCAAGTCTTAGTATATAGGAACTTATTATCGATTTCCTGACCAGTTTCGTCGAATAGCTCGACCTTGAACTTAGCTTCGTCACGATTATCGTATTCAGGCTTAGCATTCAGAAGTCGCATAACTTCCTGCGGGCTTTCACCGTAACGATTCATATCCTCGACCATTGCCTTAAGCATATCAAAGTTAAACTCGTTAAACAACGTAGCAATCTTTGTAATCTGCTCGATGTACGACTTTTCGTTGAGATTATCATTGCAATATTCAATAATAAACTCTGAAGTTAGCCCTCTGAAGTCAATCATATAGAAAATACGACCAGGACGGTTACGCATATGCTGGTCAATACGCCACTTGTCGTTGCATGTAAGGATAAACAACTTCTTCGAAGGAAACACACCATCCAGCAAAGTCAGGATGGCTTCCTGCTTTTGATGGTTGTATACCTTTTCAAACTCATCAAAAAGGATGATGCATGGCTGGTCGATGTCAGCAAGGAACTTGTTGAAATTGTCTCCAGACCAATCGTGGTTGATGACAATGGTAGGAATACCAAGCTCATAACCAAGAATGGAAAGTTCCTTTGCAAGGAGTGTCTTACCAGATCCCTTTTCACCGGTTAGCATAACACCGGTACTGGAAGGACGATCGGCAAACGTACGATGAATACGTGCAGAGTTCTTCAAGCAATCGCCATAATACTTAGTCAAAGGCTTGAACTTGTCAGTTTCCTCGAGGAAGAGGTTACCAAACTGGTCCTGCTTGATGATATAGTTACCTGCAGGAAGAAGCTCGTGAAGATCCAGAGCGGCTTCATCAGTCACACGATAGGTATTACCAGAACGAAGAAAATAAGTCACATTACTATCCTTTACCACTCAGGTCCAAAAGTTTTGTCTGTACGCTCATAAATTTGAAACCAATCCACACCATAAGCGGGGCAGATGTAGATCTTGTCGGGAAGACCGTTCTGGTCTTTCTCGCCACTTTCACCACAGATGAAGTACATGTCCGACAACCGATCCGCTAGCTGATGCCTAACAACCTCTTGGATCATTCTGAGCTTTTTGAGCTCGCCTTCATATGCTTCAATTTCAAGGTTCATCTTTTATGTCCTCCGGCTTTCCATAGTGGAAACCATTCTCGTCTTCGTACCCTTCCGGTGACAGGATCGCCATTAAAAACAGGCCTACAAAAGAAACCATGGCCGCTATCAGCCACACGACAATCCACGACATCACACGACCTTCTTATAACGATTAATAGTTCCATCAGCTTCTACAACCATCACCTCATTAAGAGAAGGATTGTGTGCCATAATACGCTGTTCATGATCTGCATGAATGCGATCATATTCACGTAGCTTACGTATAACAGCATTGGCAATGCCGAACTTATTACGACTAGTATCAATTGCGTCACTGACAGCTTCTGCACATGCAAAATATATTTCGTCAGACAATTCCCAACTGTAATCGACATAAGAACCTGGTTCGAGACTACCTACGCGCCGTAGATAATCTTGACCACCATCAATAGCAATAGCGCCGCATGTGCATGTCACATAATCATGACGATGCATCGAGACAATAAAATCTCCACAACCATTGCAACTTACCGCATTTTGAATAATCATGCTGTTAACCTTTCATGAACCATTTGAATATGTTTACACTTGCCACGGAAACTAAATCCAGTGCAAGTGCAGACCCAACCACGTGGTGTCATGGTTGTATTATAGGTCTTACCCTGAGAGTTGATATAGGGCCACGAGAAGCCAATTAGATGGTGGCCATTGAAATTGACACCATCTAGCTTCATTGGAGTTCGAAGAGGATTGACGTCTTTCACATACATTAGCGAAATTTCCATCCACCAATAGGACTATAAGTCATAACAGTTTCATCGAACTCGTTATAAACTGCAGACTCGAAGCCAGCCTTTTCGGCGGCTTCCATGGCGTCGTAAATACTCGAACCTTCATAGATCGAGTAACCGAAGTTGGTGAGATATGTTTTAACCATGATTAAGCCATGAAGTTAGAGACGTAGAACTGCTGACCAATCTTGGTGATGGTAGCAGAGTGGTCCAGCAGAGCGTCGGTGCCATCACCTTTCCACCAATACTCGCGACCACGCGAGGAATAATTCTTTGTCAGACCAAGACCCATGAGAAACTTGGTGGCTTCAGGCTTAGAATTAAATTCGGTCATTGCGATCTCCATTCCTTATATTCTTAGTCTACAACGTTTTTAAAAAAATGTCAACCGCAATTATGCATATTCAGCATTTTAAAATGCTGCTTGACGAGCAGCCAGTTCCTTGCGCTCAGACCTTTCGATCTCGTTCATACGAAGCGCCGCACGATCTTCGATCTCTTTACGGACCTCAGGGAAACGTGCCATCAACGAGAGGATGGTGCCTTCGAAGTAACCAGCAGCATATGCCGGCTTGGCACTTTCTGGCACGGCCGAAGTTTCGATAAGATACTGAGTCAGTTCAGCGTCGGTCATGTTCTTTGCATTATTCATATTATACAAGTCCTTGTTCACGAGCAGCTTCGAGGATGATTGCATCCATCTTCGGTTCAGTGATCATATGGATGCGATCCCAGTTCACACGACCGAAGTTGTTGCGATGATAGTTATAGCTAAGGTAGTGCATCGCACCTTCGAAAAACTTGCCGATCGAACGACCACGGTTGCAACCACCGTTGTTGAAGATGTCGTAGTAGGCATTCGAAGCTTTGCGGAAACGTTCCAGAGCCTTATTCTTCCAAGGCTTTTCAACGCTACCTTCGAACGGGATCAGTTTGTTCAACTGCTCAACCAGATCCTGGTGGGTGCCAGTGCGATCCCAGTAAGTCTTTTCCATGTCAATCTCCATTCCTTATATTCTTAGTCTACAACGTTTTGATAAAAATGTCAATTAAAAAACATTGCAATGACGCATAAAAATATGAAGCCATAGAGTGCGAAACGGAAAATAATCTCAGCGACCTTGAGCACAACCATAAGGAAGAAGCCCAAGGCCGCCAAGAACGGCACCAGCAATATCAGGAGTATGATGCTCAACTGCGTCTCTTACCGGTTGCCGGGTCGGCCGCGTCAGACTTGGAAAGGACAACAAGTCCGCCTTTGTTATAGGCTTGGCCGACGATATAATTACTACTCACTTCGAGCTTTGCACGCTCGTAATTCGTGTCCTTTGTAAAATGAGCACCAATCTCATTTTGAGAAGGGTATTGCCTACGATGGTCTGAGACCTTGTAGTCGGGCATTGGAGTGCCACGAAGCTTGGGCTTATATTTACCAGCACGATACTGCTGATACTCTTCAAACGTTTTTGGCTTGAGACCCATACGCTTGGAAAAACGGCAATCTTCCATCCAGTCCATAGCCAACTTGGTATGCTTGGATGTAGTTACCTTTTGTTTACGCTTACGGTGATTGGTGGTGGTGTAAGCAGGACCTAGAAGATGCATTGACATATACGTTACCTCCAGATTTTGTTATACACCACCACTCAAATAATGTCAATCGTTAACGATTGGTGCCAACATTAATGATGCCACGGAAGTCATAAGGAACAACAACGGTGTTAACCTTGCCTTCCTTCACGCCTTCAGCGATATCCTGTAGAGCCATGGCAGCCATGTATTCGGTAGCACCACGGTTGGCATTCAGAGCAGCAATACGCTGAGCTTCCAGTCGAGCAGTCTGAACTTCTACTTCCTTACGCTTTTGTTCATTCTGAGCCTGAACCAGGGCATTGGCCGAGGCAATAATATTAGCGGCCGGCTTGACCTGACGAACTAGAACCTGCGAGACGGTAATAGCACCATCAAGATTTTCAGCAGCAAGCTGACTGACAATTTCCTGACGAATAAGCTGTTCAATTTCAGCACGATTGTCTGCCATCTTCAACGATTCGTAACGACGAGCAACCTTGTATGCAGCATTACGACCAAGCTGACGAATGTAGTTATACATCAAAAGAGTATCGCCTTCTTCGTTTTCAGCGTGGAAACCGCGATTCTTTTCAATGTACAATTCAGCAACGCTAGTCGGATTGATTGAATAGATTACTGACATGTCAAAGTCAGCAATGGTCGAGTTGTCTGAAGCCAAAGGAGTCATGTCAGCAATATTGACCGACACATCCTTGGTTGGAAACGTCATCACATCACCAAAGATAGTCTGGTTCACCGAACCAGGAACCAACTCTGTGGTTTCAATGGTCTTGTCGAAAGCCCGACGAACACCAACTTCACCAGTTTCAATTCGCGTACAAGCCGAAGCAGTGGCCATCAGACCAATGAGAACGGCAACCTTAGCATAACGATTCATTACATTCATTCCTTTCAATTAAAACAAAACAACGATGCCAGTGGCAATTAGTGTTGCCAAGGTAGCACATGTTAAACTATACCCCAGCACCTTGGCAAGCTGAAGCTTTTCTCGGCCAGTGGTTTCAATGAAACCTTGAATTACAAGGAACACCACACCAAAGATAGCCAAAAAGGCAATAATCATTTTAATCATTCTATATTTCCTTATAACTCACATATTAAATAATGTCAATCAAAAGTTACTTTTTACGACGATTTGTTCTTTTTTTATTTTCAAGCTGCCGTGCTACCCAAATTGGATCGGTAACCATATTTTGGATGCCAGCATAACGCAGGCGAGTTTTAAGTTCCTCAACCTGCTGTTCGGGAGTGCCTTTTAAGATAGCAGTTTCAACACCACTAATCCAAGTACGAACGACTACAGGTCTCCAACCCCGAAAAAATAAAGTCCACTTATTATTTGCAATGATAAACATAATTATCTCCATTCCTTATATTTTCAATCTACTACAGAATGGGAAAAATGTCAACCATTATTCGAAACTATCTGCCTCAAACATTTGACGTTCAAACCGATTTAGAATCTCATGAAACGTTTCATAGTCACCGTGAAGCAATGCCAGATTCAATTCGCGAAAGTACGGCCTAAATTCCCCAAACACAGCTTCTATAATAGCCTGTTGTGTTTGTTTGATAGCATGTGGAAGTACTTCGCTTGATCGATGATCATTTATCCAAACATCAACTCCGAATTTAGCTCTGATACTATATCGGGTTTGCGTACAATGGATGGCTTCCCTTTCGACAATGGCATTCACATTAATTATTGTATCGAGTAGTTTCTCAAACTTCACACGTTGGCGTGTAAAGTCCGCTGATGCCTCAACTGCTTGTACTAGTTTACTCATCTGTTCCACTCCATAATGCACAATCGTAATTCAGACCAGACTTATAATGAGCATGCCCTGATTTGAACATATTCAGATTAATCAAACGACTAACACACTTTGGATCATATGGGTTTTTGTGTCTATTCTCAAGCCACATGACACCATATGCTTGAACAGGAACTACTGCTGTACAATGCCAGAAGTCGCCCTGATTCTCATCCCACTTTGCATCTGCTTTGATACGAGTCTTACACGTAAGACAGTTCTTCATCAATCAGGTCCCATAAAACGAGGTGTGCCATCAGGATAGAAAGAGAGATCGTTCTCGCTTGGATTATCCCAGTCGATCTGTAGAGCGTTAATCGCTTTGGCGATATTAAGTAGCCCCACTGGACATACCTTATACCCTCTTCTGGAGTACTTGGCAACGCGTTCCATCGTCTTCAACGGAAAGAATAGCTCATTGACAACCAGACGCTTGGTAGCAATATCCTGCCAGAAGCGATCGTGGTATGCAAACGTCAGACCGTCATACGCACCACAGTTGATCGTGAAGTCAAACGTGTTAAAGATCGCTTCCTGTGACTCAGGAGAGTACCGAGTGATGACCTGGACCTTCTGGTTTGCAATCCGGAAGTTGGTGAAGAAGTCATGCTCGAATGTGGTATACCCAATTGACTTTTTAAGTCGATCCCTGAGCTTCTCAGGAGTAGGTGAGAACAGGTCGAAATCGTTGATTTTCTCGCCCGTAATAGCAGATGTGATAGCCCCACCGGCGATCCAATACTTGATTGGATCTGATTCGTTTACCATGCCTTCTTTCTGATCCAACGCATCATTGATCTCGTCAATAATAGCATTGAGAGGAGCCAGAGCCGGAATCTTTTCAATTGTTTCAATCATCAACCAGGTCCACTTCCATTACCCCAAGGATCAACCGGACCTTGATATCCAGTTTCTGCCCAACGCAGATCGATACGAGCTTCAACTTCATCAAAGTGCAAAGGCTCATAATTTGTATGCTCCACAGAGACACACAGATAACGAGGATCTGGACGATATGCAGTCGGTGGATACATTCCTGTATCATACTTCTCCATAACTTCATTCGCATGCAGGTGACCATGGACGTTGACCTTGAAACGTTCAGTTACACAGTCAGGGTGCAGAGGGATATGGCTCAGGATGAACTTATCCACAAACACACGAACACCATGCAGCTGTTCAAAGCCAACATCGGTATACTGCTTGTCCCTGAAGATATCATGGTTACCACGAATCAGGATCTTACGACCATTGAGCCGGCTCACAAGATGCAGAGACTTTTGATTGATAACAACATCACCAAGGTGGTAGACTGTATCATGAGGCTTGACCTTGGCATTCCAGCGTTCGATCATAGTCTCATCCATTTCCTCAGTGGAAGTGAACGGGCGTAGCGGACTGCCGTCAGCCAGCTTGAACTTTTCCCATGAGTTCGTATGCCCGAAATGAGTATCGGAGATAACGAAACGATTTACAAACTTACTCATCTTCTTCACGCTTTCCATTAGCGAATTCAACCAGAGCAACAGCCAGTTCCAGCGCCTGCTCTTTCGTCAGAGACAGATAGGGAGTGCTAGAACCACCTGGAGGTGTTACCTGCAAACAAGCGGCGCGCCCGGCTGCGCCGCGAACACCACCGAAGTAGCGAGTCAGCATCACTTTGCCGTTGATAGAATCCGTACCTTTGAGTTCAGTCGACATGATTATCTCCATTCCTTATATTTTCAATCTACTACAGAATGGGAAAAATGTCAACTATT
>Ga0181355_1001176_pt1 | contig 11485 bp, 15 predicted proteins | sample Fa13VDMM15DN_FD_130099 | JGI IMG/M metagenome (GOLD analysis project Ga0181355, IMG submission 130099) | Freshwater viral communities from Lake Michigan, USA - Fa13.VD.MM15.D.N | ecosystem: Environmental > Aquatic > Freshwater > Lake | place: USA: Michigan | collected 2013-09-23 | reverse complement strand
TCGACTAGTGCCATTAGCGGTAACATATTATTTCCACCTTCCCCATGTACATTCGTAAGCTATCCAAGTTGCAAATATGTAACACAACGCCATAACGCTTTTCATTACCCGTCTATCGCTTTGTTCCAAATACTTATCACGCTTGTCTTCCCACTGTTTTCTAGCTTTAATACCCTGTATCTCATCCCAAGCGTGACTGCCGTACTTCTTAGTAATTTCGTGCTTAATCTTTTCTTCAGATTCCTTGGCTAACATCAGCCTTTGAAACTCGTCTACCGCCTCGATGATAGTGGTGGTATCAGCGTTAACAACCCTTGAATTCTTCCTTGATGCTGCTCTTTCTTTTGCTGCCTTATCCGCTACCGCCAGTACGCCATCAATTGCTTTAGATAATTCTTCAGACGCCTTTACCGACTCATTAAGAGTCTTTGTGACCTGTTTCGTGCCATCTATAATTCCAAACGGATCGGGCATAACTCAATTTAAAAAACCCTTCCGCCAGCGGCTGGTACTGAAGTTGCATGAATAGATATATGTTGTTTCAAGTTTAAAGGAGCGTTGCAGTCTGAGCAGGTGTCGGCTTGTAGCTCGGCTTCATCTAAGTCATAACCACAGGCGGCACAAACCACTTCTATTTCGTGGTGCGGCTCAATTGACCCGTTTTCTAGTGTTCTAGCTTCTATAGTTTGTTTCATGTTAACCCCATTTCTTTGCGGATTTTTGTTGCGGATATATTGTGTGTTGCATCATCAAACGTTTCTTGCTCAATCTTGTAGCCTACATCTCTGCCGTAGGTGATGTTAGTAATATTAGGAACGACCTGAATCTCGTACTGACCTTGGAATAGGGGGTCTAAATCACGCTTGATGTTGGCTTTTACTTGCTCTATGGCAAATGGGTTACTGCCTTGCCAACCCTGACAATCACGGATCTGGATAACTACTTGACCTGTCTTGGCAATGGCACGTTCAAACAAAGCTCTGTGACCTGGATGCCAAGGCTGCCATCTGCCCAGCATCTGTACTGTTTCAGATTGCCAGTTAAAGGTAGGTCTGCGCCTGTTCTCAATAATGTGGTTGCCAATAAACTCAGCCCACTTCTCGCAGTTCTGCTCCGTAACACGGAAGTCGTAGACTGTTGGTGGGATAAAGGCTTTATTGGTATCTTCATACCGCCCAGCATCAATAGTATCCATCCAGATAGTCCAGTCGGCTTTGAAGTTGTTACGCATCTCAACTAACGGTGCTACAAAGTCGCAGATTACATAATTACCGCCAGCTTCTATGGCAAACTGAGCCATGCGTAGAGATTGACGGATACGCCCTTCGTTGGAGAAATCCCAGTCGTTGTACTTTTTACGCACTTCGTCAGCGTTAAACCAAGTAACCTGTGCATTAAAACCTGTAATGGGTAGCATCTCGCCATAATCAGCTCTAGTACCGTTTGTTTCTAAATACTTCTTTAGGGCTTGGGCTAGATAAGTTTTACCTGAACCTGGTAAACCCATAATCAGTATTTTTTTCATAGAAGAGCGTCCAGTTGGTCATGCGTTGTACAGGCTTCGATTGCAGCTTGCTTTGGTGCAACAGAGTCTTTAGCAGCTTGTAATGCTACTGGGTCATACGTATCTGGTTCTTGGGCCTGCTGTCTAAGTAAAATAAAAAATGCTGCCCCCGCTATATCTCTCATTTGTTTTTTGCGGTCAGCTACAGAAATATCAACAACGCTATAAACAGCCTCTACAGGGTCTTTAGTTAAATCCCAAGTATGACCTGAGTAATATTGACGATGTGGGATAAGGGTAGGTTTTACCTCAATGGCATTTTTCCAACCAGGTCTACCGTCAGGTGCGGTATCCCAACAATCTTTAACTTCACCATCTTCAATACGAACGTATAAACTCATTTTACTCTCCTAATATTTTGGGTAAATTCACCAGTCACTTTAGCTAAAGGGGTATCCCAATCGCCAAATTTCTCTTGCCTAAACAACCTAACATTACGATACCAGATGCTAGTGTCTTTGCCATCAGCCCACAGGTAATAAGGCAATACAGGGCTAATAATCCAAGTCTCTTTACCCATTGCTGCGGCTAAATGTGCAACTGATGTGCAAGAGCTAATTACTTTATCAACACTTTCAATCACCGACTTAGTATGCAACCAAGTATCTAAACAAGGTTTTTGCACATGGTCAGGAATATTATCTATCCCTATATCTCGTTGCAAACTAATTAACTCCGCTGGTATTGTAAACAAAGGCGCTGGGTCAAATATTCGATTATGCTCATGTTCAAATCGTGGGTTTCCTTGCCACCGCAGTCCAATCTTGCCATTAGGTTTAATTGTCTTGCAAGGGATATAAGGTGCATTATTAACTGTCAAAAAACTAAGATAGCCCGACATTCCTAACACATAATATTCATGGTACACACCACCAGCAATTTTAGACTCAACCACCGCAGACACCCCATCAACCAGCATCATTAAGCTAGCCAACTCAGGCATACAGGAAACTACACAGACACCACCACGGCTTACAATCTCTCTTGCCCATCTAGCAGCGTGTATTTGATCTCCTCGACCGCCTTCTAATATCAATAGTACAACTTCACCATTTAAAGGTCTTCCATCATACATTGGCATTCTAGATGGATTAAAATTACCAAATACTTCCTCGTTACGACCCCTATCAAGCAATTCAAAACCTTCTTTTAGATTACCCTGTCTGAGGGCATACCAGCCACGATTAAAGGCTGCTCGGTCATCGTGCGGTCTTAATTCTAGAATGGTCTTACACATTGCTTCGGCAACATCAAATTCACCACGGATAGCAGCTTCTACTTGAAAGTCTAGTACATCCTTTTTCTGTTCTGTTTCGCCTTTCCAAAACTTAGGGGCATTAAATCGGTACTCAAACTCACCTAAAATTTCTTTGGCGGATGTGCCTGTGTTTTTTAGTTTAGGTTTAACATCATGCAATCCAGCAACGCCCCAAGCGTTTTCGTCATCCTCGGCTACAGACTTACCATCAATATTATTAAAGTCGTGAGCAAAAGGTTGTAAATTCCAAAAGGCTTCTATTTTAGTAATGACCGCCTGTGGGTCTGACATTAACTCATCGTATTCAACAAATAAGATGTTCTCAGGATGTTCTGTATAGCCATCATGTAATGCAGCGTAAGAACCTTTAAGATGCCCAATTAAACTTCCATTACAAAACTCAGCAAGGTTCTCAGGTTTAGAAATTTTCGCAAAAGATGCTGCACAAATAGCCACATCCCTAACAGTAGCTACGATTCGGATTGGTGAGTCTAAGACTTCACTCATTGTTTTTTGAATCTGCGGTGCTACCCAGCCTCTAGACTTGTCAACAGTAATCTTGCCGTCATTACGAACAGGAATTAGTTTCCTGAGTGTTTCATAAAGATGTTCTTTAGTCTGTTTTTGACTTTTGATTGAGGGGTTGTTTTCCCATGTCTGAACTACAGAACCAAATATATCAATAAGTCCCGAAGTTGGAGTTACATGAATGTCGTTTCGCTGGTTTAACAACGCTGCTAAAACAGTTGAACCTGATCGAGGGAGTCCTGATAAAAAGTACATCATGGTATTTTTATAGCTGCGCTAGTTTTGCCCCAAGAAGATATTCTTGTTACTCTCCAAGTCTTCAAAGAACCTACTTGTATTGGAGATGAACGAGCGGTTATATCGCCTATTCCTAAAGAACCATAAGTATTGTCGCCCCAAGCCCATAATGATCCGTCTGATTTAACAATTGTACATTTGGCAAAACCAACGGCTGCACTTGCATTTATCCAATCACCCGCACGAATTTGTTTTGGAGAATTATAGTTAGTAAGGCTATTTAAACCTAATGCACCACTTGCACCCGTACCCCAAGTAAAAGAAATTCCTTCTTTTTTTGTACCAAAAGCTATTCCTGTTGTACCACCCGAAGCTGATCCCACTTTTATGTCTACCCAATTTGTTAAAGCACCAATTTGAACAGGAGAAGAATAAGATGTGGTATTACCAGTTCCAAGTATTCCACTTCCGTTATACCCCCATCCCCACAGAGTACCGTCAGTTTTAACTGCTTGGAATCTTCTACCGCTAGAAGAAGAGGAGCCACTAATAAATTTCCAAGTAAGTAAACTACCTACTTGCTTAGGTGAATTATATGAAGTTGTGTTACCAAGCCCTAATTCACCTTGAGCATTACCACCCCATCCCCACAGACTACCATCAGTTTTGATAGACATAAAAGTATTATAACTAGAAGCAATTTCTTTCCAGCCAGTTAAAAGACCTACTTGAGTTGGAACACTAGCACCAGCGCCAGGTCTACCTAATGAACCACTACTATTATATCCCCATGTCCAAAGTTCACCGTTTGTTTTAATACCTGCGGTTGTACCAGCACCTTGACCAGTACCAGCAATCTTTGACCAACCTGTTCCAGAAACCTGTACAGGGCTTGATTCAGAAGGACCTATTCCTATACCTAATGCCGAACCAAAAAATGCATTATTTATTTGTTTGCCCCAAGCATATAGTTCTGTAGCAGCGTTAATGGCAAACATTGTAGCCTCTCCGCCAAATACTTTGGTCCAAGTTACAGACGAGCCTAGTTGAACTGGAGACGAATAATTATTAGCAGTAGTTGAGTTTCCAATCTGTCCCTCGTTATTACGACCCCATATCCATAATTGACCTCCAGTAAAAGCCGTTACCGTGGCTGTATTAGCAGTGTTAACAGATGCTGAACCAAAACTATTTGTAGCTGTTACTACGCAACGCAGCGTAAAACCAATATCCGCAGCAGCAATTAAGTAAAAATTAGATGTTTCACCACTAATATTAGTGGTACCTCGTTGCCATTGGAATGTAAAACTAGATGGGTAGTTTTCCCATACTCCATAAGTAGAAGTTAATGTCCGCCCTTCTATTGCCGTTCCTAAAACAACAGGCACTGTTAAACTAACTGGAGCAGTAGTCTCTACTCCTTGCGTTGCTTCAGCATGACTATGACCAGTAGCTATTTTTACCCAAGGAGTTAATGAACCTATTTGTTTGGGAGAAGAATAGTTATTACTGTTTCCTAAACCTAACCTACCGTTACCACCACCCCCCCAAGACCAAATCTTTCCGTCAATTGTTGTACATATACTAAAATTCTTGCCTCCAGTAGAAGGCATTAACCAATTAGTAAAACCACCAATTTGCGAAGGTGATGAATAGTCAAATGAATTTCCTAGACCTAATACACCAGTGTAACCTCCGCCCCAAGCCCACAAAGTACCGTCTGTTTTAGTGCATAAAACTTGTTGCGCTCCAACAACAGGAGTTGCCCAATTTGTTAATGTTCCTACTTGAACTGGAGATGAAATATCGGTTGTATTTCCTAAACCTAGTTGACCATAATTATTTCTACCCCATGCCCACAAAGTACCGTCTGTTTTAGTGCATACAGAAAATTGAGTCTGATAATTACGAAGAGTACTAGCAGCTGGTGTTGCCCAAGTTTGTAATAACCCTACTTGAATTGGAGAAGAACGATTGGTTGTGTTACCTTGTCCTAATTGACCAGAATTATTACAACCCCATGCAAAAAGTTTGCCATTATCAACGGCTAACATAAACTGACCACCTGCTGAAACTGCTGTCCAAGTTGTAGACGAACCAATTTGTACGGGCGAGCTTCTACTGGCTGTACTTCCATTGCCAAGTGCACCATACGTACCACTACCCCAAGTCCATAATGTTCCATCGGTTCTAATACACGCTGCACTAGTATTACCAGCACTTGGTTTTTCCCAACTAGTTAATGAACCTATTTGTTTGGGAGAAGAATAGAAGGTGTTATTTCCTGTGGCTAATGTATAGTAAGAATTTCTACCCCAAGCCCATAAAGTGCCGTTTGATTTAGTACACAAAGACCAATATACCCCCGCTTCGGGAGTAGCCCAATCGACTAAAACACCCACTTGAGTTGGGGAAGAACGATCAACAAGATCACCTAATCCTAAATTACCAAAAGTGGTATTTTGCCCCCAACTAAATAATTTAAAATCTTCAAAAACAGCACTAACTTTGGCAAATAAGAAATTACGAGAACCGAACATTATCTAATTCCTTAAGAAAGGTTTTGGATAGCACTACCAAACCAAGAAGTACCATCTGCTATAAAGCTAATAATGTCTACTGCCGATGCTGTGGCTGTAATTGTAGGGGCAGTCCCGCCAGGAAATTTAACACCAGTAAAGGTAGCAGTAGTCATGCCTGATGCAGCTTGAGTTAGTTTTAAAATAAACGATGTACCAGCAGTAGCTGTAGGCATTGTAAAGGTACAAGGTGTCGATGCTGTTAATGTAGCGGTCTGGACTGTGCCTGTAGTAATTACAAAGGTATGCGATGCACCAACTGGAACAGGGATGGCTACGACTGTTTCTGTGTATCCTGTTATTGTTGGTAAATTTAAACTTGTAGTAACTTCAACAACGTTAGTTGCGGTGTTATAGACAAACATTGACTTACCAGCAGGAACTATAACACCTGTACCAGGAGTTGTGTAAGAGCCTACAACCGTAGCATTAGATGCTGGAGTTGAAAGCATTGTATAAGTAAATGTTGTTAAACCAGTGACGGTTACTACAAAAGTGCCGTTATAAGCAGCTGGGGTACAGCCAGTCATTACAATAGTCTGATTAGTAGTTAATCCGTGATTAGAACTTGTTGTGGCTGTTGCAGTTGTAGTTACAAAAGTAATCGTGCTAACTGCTACCCCGCTATAACTAGTATTTATAACAGTAACGGCATCTGCTAATCCGTTGTTAATAAGGTACAACTTCTCAATTTGGCAGCCTGAACCAAGGATTAACTGTCTAGCTCCACCAGAAGTACCTGTAAGGTTTAGTCGTAGATTACGAGCCGTTTGAGCAGTATTGCTATTTGTAAGAGTAACGGTCTGGTCCGCACTAGTAAAGGCGACATCCGCAGATCCTGTGATTGCCTCACTAATTGCAACAGAGAAGTTGTTGTTGGTCGTGGTTCCCCATGCACCTGTCTGGTCACCTGTACCAATCAGCTCTATTTTAAGATCACTATATGTCGATGCCATAATTTGTCCTTACCTAAATAATATCCGTTTTATGCTGCTATTTCAACCCAATTTGGGGTCTGACTAGTATCAATATCTAACCAGAAAGATACCGTTCCAACCTGCCCTACTGACTGTACACCCGTTAAATTTATTACACCTGTACCTGTTACTACAACTGATCCAACACTTCCAGTTACCTGAAACCCTGTTACTGGAACATTAATTACTAAATCTACTGTTACGCTTCCTTGACCAACTGTGCCAGATACTCCCGTTACTGAAACTACTGCTGTGCCTGTAGCTTGAACTGAGCCTACATTTCCTGTGCCAGAAACACCTGTAACAGAAACATCAGTGCCTTCTTGAACCCCTGCCTGACCTAACTGTCCAGTACCACTAACACCTGTTACATTGATTACGCCTGTGCCTGTAACCTGAACTCCGCCTACATCACCTGTAGCTACTAATCCTGTTACTGGAACGTTTGCCGCTGCATTTACATCGACACTTCCTAGTGATACTGTACCTGATACTCCTGTAACACTAAAATTAACATCTATTACTGTGCTAACTGATCCTATAGACCCAGTGCCCTCTAATCCTGCACCTGTGCCCCAAGCCGTAATACCCCAGCCATCGTAACCCCATCCCGAAAGGTAAACTTCTACGTTGTCTTGCTTTTGTGCCTGACCTATCTGTCCTGTACCAGCTACACCAGTTACATCTACATTTGCCGTTCCAGATACTGTTGTACTGCCTAACTGCCCTGTACCAGATACCCCTGTAAGATTAACGCTAGTATTCTCTGCTACTACTACTGTTCCTACAGCTCCAGTTCCTACAAACGAAGTGCTTCCAAATCCCCAAGGTGCGTTACCCCACCCATCAAGACCATAGCCTTCTAAAGAAACAGATACATTAGCCACACCGCATTAACCTAAGCTATGCGGATAATTGCGTTGGTTGCGTCTGCTGTTGGAAACACAATCGTAAACGTACCAGCAGTAGATGTTTTATCAGTGCCAAAGTCTAATACGCAAACAGAAGGATCAGTCGCTGCAGTATCGTTATAGATTAATGCGCCACGTGCAGTAATAGTTGCAGTTAAAAACGATAAGTCAACAAAATCGGTAAACGCAGTCGTACCGCCAAATGTTGGGGTTATATTGGTTAACGTCCCACCACCTGCTGTATAACCCGTGCCACTTGTTTCGTTAGAAGATGTATAAGCTGTAGTAGTCGCATCAAGTGACGCTGCGCTAGTATACAAAGCCAGTTTAAAAACGTTACCTGTGCTTGCCGTAAAGTTGTGTGTTGCTGTCATTAACTGTACTTTGAAGCTGGTACACATTGCTTGGGTAATTGCCATGATTTACTCCTCTAAAAGTTTAATTAATTCGGGATGACCAGCTTCCCTTAGCTTGTAAGCTAGTGTTACACGATCAAATTTTACTACCTCATTCATGTAAAAGACCAGAACTTCCCGAATATGGCTACGAAAAACAGTCGCCTGCTCTCGAACCAAAGGATGAGATTGATCCCCTACCTGAATGATTTTATCTAATGCCCGTTCAGCAACTTCCTCTGGAGTAAAGCCACCGTGGTCTTTTGTAAATACTTGAATCCCATTGGATTCACCTAATCCTTGTACGCTAATCATCTTACTGGATACCTCGCTTGTCCGCTTCTGTAGGCATCTTGACGGTTTTTACCATCGCCTAATTGTTTAAGTTCTGCCATTGCATCGTCATAACGAGCTTTATACATTGTCATGGTATCAGCGTCTGTTTTCATAAATAAAGCTGCTTCTAATAAAGACCCATAGAGGAGCGCAGAGTCAAAGTTTGTTCCAAGCCATGTTGTACCTGCCGTCACAATTGATGTTGGGTAATAAAAGTAATGAAGCTCTGAATTGTAAGTAGCGTCTGGGGTAGGTCCTAGAATAAAGGTATTGTCGTCAAAAACAGCGTAATACTGAGGTTCACCGTAGAATGCAGCGTCTGTATCTGGAAAAGACTCACGGATAAAGTTAACATCTTTATTAAGCAGGTATTTATACTCATTCCCCGCATTAATTACCGCAAGACTAAAGGTAGATAACCAGTCTGAAGGAGTCGTTAAGTACTTATTTCCTATAGTCATAGTACCCGTAACGTTCTTACGGATAGCAGGTAACTGCACCATGTTATAGATGCGCTGCTCCGCCAACTGAACAAAACGAGCAATCTGCTCGGCAGACGTAAACGACCCGACTGTCGCTGGGAAGTCGTTCTCAGCAAAGCCTTTAATAGCAGTAGTTAGCTGCGTGTAATTCATCCCATTTTCCCGCTAGACATACGACCTTTAGCTGCTGCACCAGCACCACGCATCTCAATCTTGCCGTATTGGTTTACGGGTCTACCGTTACCTTTGCTAATACCGTCAACTGAAATGTTCATATTAGCCATTTCTTGAGCGCCCGTAGTTTCTTTAATCTTTAACGGCTTGCCGTCCATTGTGTGGGGAGGAGCATAAACTTTAGCATCTCCGACTTCCTTACCCATTACTTTTTTAGAGAATTTAGGCATTATCGACCCCTACCTGCGGTTTTCCGCATACCTTGGTTGGCAACACGAGCTAGGTTACGACCCATCTTCTTCATGTCCATAGTCGTTACACCGCCAGCCTTCATGCCGTGCATCCGCTTCTCGTGACCTTTGACGGCTTTCTTAGCAACGTTTTCCATCATTGGTTTGTCCTTCTTAACGTCTTCGTGTTTCATGTCTGCTCCTAAGTTATTGTTACTGTTACGCTACCTACCTGACCTTCTGGTGCCAAATTGTTTGGGGTTAAACCATCATTTTGTGACCCCCCAACAGGGTTCCAGCCCCATTGAAATATTCTACTACCACCTTCTGGGAAACCAACACCGTAAATCGAAGTATCGTTGGTTCCGTTAATCTGCAAACCGCTATTTCCAGATACTTGATAGCTTACATCGGGTCTCGGATTCCGAACAGCCTGTGGGTCATCAACTGGATACATACCCAACGATAACTGTGGCTGATCTGGTTCCCAACAACTAGGGCATACCAAAATATTCTTTATTTGCTGCTTAACAACTAACTTTTTTAGCTGTTTAAGTTTATATCTTTGACCACATCGGTCACATTCGGCAATCGCAAATTTGCCACTACTAAATTTATTAGGCATAGAAGGTTGTCCTAGGAACAAACCTAGAAGCGGCTTTTTCTCTGTCCTCCGTAGAAGCCATGAGCCACTGCTCCTCGTATTCTTGCTTTAAAAACTGTAACTTGGATTGTCCATCAGGTAGTTTCTGAGCCATGTAGAAAGCCAATCCAGCCACCATGCAAGGCAGTAGTCTAAATGGGATATCAGGTTCTATCGTGCCATTTGTACCAGCATCTTGGACTCTACGCAGTCTCCAATAAACAAAGGTATACGGACCACCTCCTGCATCAGGTGTGGGCCAGACATTTACAGCAGGTAAGTTTTGAACTGTAATCACCGCAGCAGCAGTGTGTGCCGCAGCAGTCGTGCCGTTTTGTCCACGATTTACATTAATTAAGTTATTACCCGTTACATTGGAGTAACTCATGACTTCAGAGTCAATTTTAATAAAGCCTGTGGTTGCTAAGTAACTAGCATTAGAAACGGGAATAGTTGTAACTGTAGATGTAACCGTACTGGCTAATGTTGCTAAAGACGTATTGGACTGACCAGACTGGCGATTAAACCACATCTGAATAGGACGCCCAGTGGTTAACTTATTAGGGATTGTTGCCCAAGTAGACTCTGAAATACGACTAATATTAATGTCAACTTGATTACTTGCAACACCGTTATTCTGACGTATCACCGCATCTAGGATATCAATAGTATCTACAGGCATTGGGTATAAGCCTTGTCCTGTAGTGAACAAAATCTGACCTTGCTCAATTGTCCACAGGTTAATACCACGGTTAGCCCATTCAATTGTCAATAGATTCAAAGACCTACGAGCGGTGCGCATATCGTAACCCGTACGCAATTCCGTACCTGTTCTCTCAAATGCCTCTTCAATGAGGTTATTAAGGTCTAGGTTAAACGCTACGGTTCCAGAAGTACTCATATCTTCCTATAGGGTTTTACTTTTGTTTTGATCCCTTTGGGCTGCGGAACAAACTGTTTCCCAGCTGCTTTTCCCGCTCGCTTTGCTCGTGTTGTTGCTGCGTATTCTTGTGGGCTTAACGCTTGTATTGCCTTCTTGGGCAGGTATCTCTCGCCCGTCTCGGACGACTTCTTGCCTGACTTGGTCTGCCAATCTTGATCGCCCCAAGATTTTAAAGATTGCTGGGATTTTGCTAAACCACCCCCTGCCATCTTCTTCTTTTTGCTGGCG
>Ga0181355_1001170_pt1 | contig 11524 bp, 14 predicted proteins | sample Fa13VDMM15DN_FD_130099 | JGI IMG/M metagenome (GOLD analysis project Ga0181355, IMG submission 130099) | Freshwater viral communities from Lake Michigan, USA - Fa13.VD.MM15.D.N | ecosystem: Environmental > Aquatic > Freshwater > Lake | place: USA: Michigan | collected 2013-09-23 | reverse complement strand
TACCCTGGTCCAAACTCCGCTAACCCTAACCCTAACCCTAACCCTAACCCTAACCCTAACCCTAAAAACCCGACACGCGCCTAGAATTTTTAAAACGCGCTACACATACAATAACGCGTTTCAAGCCACACTTGGTTTGTGTAACATTACCCAGAGACGTCCGAAAAGTATAAATTCTAACTACTAAAAATATTCTTTTACCAAAATTAATAAACTTTTTATTAATTATTCATTATTTTTAGAATTATGATATCTATTGAATAAATCCTGATAATCACCCAACATATCTAGCTTTTGTTTTTTCAACATAGCAATTTCATTAACCAAAAATTTTATTTCTTCATTTTTAGTTTCAACAAGGTTTTGTAATTTTTTACATTTTTTTCTAGATTCGCTGTACATATAACCTGTATAATCCAATTTATCCAATAGATCAGAAATTGTATTTTCCATTACTTGGCGTTTAGAACTTCTTGTTGTTGGGTGCAAAGGTTCGCGAATAGAACCATATAAACCACTAACAATGCTAGAAATACTAGGATTAACAAAAGTACGATGATCGGATTTATGATTTTCATTTGAAGACATGAAATAATCTGATTCAAATGTTTTACTTTAAATAGTAAAAAGTGAAACGATACACGTAAAAAACCACGCTACGTTTCACAAACGAAACGTATCACGTACGTTACACAGTTACACAGTTTCATAAGCTTACGTAAACAAAAGTATAAATAACACAACAATTCCTTTTCTCTCTTTTCATGTCAAACTCTCCAATCGATGATTTATTTGGAAATGAAATGGAATATATAAAACGAGGACTTTCGCAATTAGAATTAGTGTTAGCATGTAAAGAAAAACGACTTAACCAACTAACAGAAGAAAACATGAATCTGAAAATGTTTACTCGAAAACTTCAAGAAATTATTACCAATCTCCAAGCACAACTTGATAAAGCCCAACCTGTGGTGAGAATGCGTGATTTAGAAAACGAAGAATCAATGAATAGTTTTATTTCATCTTTATAAAATAAAAAAATCATCACTATCATATTCACTCCAAGGAATATTTGGAAAATAAGGAATATCATCATCATCTAAAAATATATTCAGGAAGGTATCATCAATTAAAAAACCAGCCCCAAATACTCTTTCATCACGAAACATTTTTAATCCTGACCAATCAAGACTTGATCTTGTTTTGTTAAAGAAATGAGATATTAAAGTACTTTCAGAATCATTAGCAGATTCAATTTCCCAATAATGACCACCACAATATGCTTGCCAATAATCAGCAAAAAAGTCATCGTTCATTCTTATATTAAGAACCATTGGAAACTGTAAATTATCTAATAAACATTTTTCTATATAAAATTTATGAATTATATACCATATTTCAGGAGGTAATAAAATTTTAATTAATAAAGGTATATCCTCGAATAACATTCTATTCTGGTATATTGACGTCCACATATATTTTCCTACAACCAGAACAACAAGAAGATCCTCCAAGAATAAAATGAAAAACTCCATTATAGGAACATGTTGACATGCCAAGAATTTCGCTAATTAAAAACATTGAAAGACTTATCAAATTTGTAATATACAATATCGTATCATTATCCATTTATTATATTCTCATACTTTTTACCAACTACCAAGAATAGCTTCTCTTGCGGAAAGATACGACATTTGGAATGATCCATCGGCATAAGAATACATTCGAAATTCTTTTTTACCACGATCATTATAAAAGTCATAACATTTCATTCTTTCTTCATACCATTTTACATTAAAATTCCCATCAGCATCAAATACTTTTTTTAATCTTTTTTCTTTCACAAGTGCCAAAAGTTCTTGATCATGATTCATTTTTTTTATTTCTATCCAACCCTTAAACACGTCACGTAACACGACTTAAAACAACACGTCGCGCAAAATATGTAACGTTACACATAAATTAAAAATTACTATAAAAAGGCGATGAAAAAAATCTAAAACGTATCATCATGTCTCTTATTCTTACCCCTGCTCAATTTGTAAAACAATCAACAATTAAAATTGCTAATTGCGATATCAAGAAAGCTCTTGCAAAGTTTGAAGAAAATGGAAAAAACTTTTTAGCATTAGGAACTTTTAAATCCGATAAAACTAACATCAGAACTATGTTAAAAGGTGAATTAATTAGTGATGGTATTTCAAGCATTGAATTCAATCGTGTCCCTTCTTATTCTCTTGGTATCCGTCTTGAAAATGATGAAGATTTAGAAGCTTTTGAAGAATTCAACAATATTCTAAGCTCAACACTTGCTGAAGCAGGATGTGAAGATTGGGAATTGACCAATGTTCTTAAAGACGATAAAGTTTATATTAAACTCAAGGTCGTGGACAAGAAACGATTTGCAATTCTTTCAAACATAAAACTTGATCCAAAAAAGCTTCGAGATGCGGGAATCTATAGAGGTCAAAAAGTGACTGTATTTGGTGAAATGGGAATTTATTGTCATTTGACTGATAAAAAAGCCGGAGTCACATTCAACGCCCGTAAAATTGTTTTTGAAGAAGAATGTGAAAAATAATTGTTCTAAATAAAACCTCTTTTAACAAATTGTATGATCCTCTTAGTATAAAATGCCTAAGGGTAATAACGAGTTCAATTCAGATATTTCTCTATTGAATATTGGATTAAAAGTACCCAGTTTTTTGACTGTGAGTAATTCTCCAATCACAACTTCAGGAACGATTGAAATTGATTATAATCATACACCATTACCTATTTCATCTGGAGGTACTGGTATTACTTCTATTGGTTCTAAAGGTCAAATCCTTTCTGTCATTTCAAGCGACCCTGAACAATTAGGATGGATTTCTGGTTCTGGAACAGGAACAGTAACCTCAGTATCTTTGTCAGTCCCACCTTTTCTTTCAGTATCACCAAAAGAAATTACATCGTCAGGATCTTTTGAAATTTCTCTTTCTTCAACACCTCTTCCTATTACATCAGGAGGTACAGGTCTTTCAAGTCTAGGTCAACCAAACCAAATTATAACAGTGAATGAGGAAGGAACAAATCTTGTTTATAAAACCCTTGAATCGTCTATTCAATCAATCTCTCTTTCAACATCAACACCCTTTTTGTCAGTATCACCAAACCCGCTTACAAAAGATGGTACATTATCAGTTGACTGTACACAAATCCCAATCACTTATGGAGGAACAGGTCTTTCAAGTCTAGGTCAACCTAATCAAATCTTAACTGTCAATGAAGAAGGATCAGGTCTTGAGTACAAATCATTAGAAATCGGATTGAAATCAGTATCCATCTCAGTCCCAGAATTCCTTTCCATTTCAACCTCAGAAATCACAACATCTGGATCTTTTGATATTTCTCTTTCCTCAAAAGCTTTACCAGTATCTTCTGGAGGAACAGGATTAACAACTTTAGGAAATCCAAATCAGATTTTATCGGTCAATGAAGAAGGAAATTCTTTTGAATTTATAAATCCTAAAGAAGGAGTCACAGCAATCTCTCTTTCAACAGCAACACCTTTTTTAAATATTTCACCTGAAACAATTACTTCTAAAGGAACTTTGAATATTGATTGCTCAACAATTCCTACTACTCACGGAGGAACAGGACTTTCTGAAATAGGAACTTTAGATCAAATTTTAACTTCAAACGGATCAAATTTATTATGGAAAGATTTACCTTCCCTTGACAAATATCTAACCTCAATCGAAACGATGTTTCCTTTATCGTATTCAAACAATACCATTTCAATTTCTTCTTATACTGGTAATGGTAGAGCAGTTTTCGAACATTCTCCGGTTTTAATCTCACCTACTCTTGGTGATGCTACAAGTACTTCCATATCTTTAAACGGTAGTCAAAAAGGGTCTGTAAAATTATCTGCGCAATCTGGAAGTTATAATTTCATATTTCCAAGTACCATCGGAACCTCTTCACAAATTCTTACTTCTCAAGGTCCATTTGCAGCAACTACTTGGTCTTCAACTGTCGGTTCAGGATCTATTTTAAAAGCTTCAGAAAATGCAAATGTGGGAGAAGTATTATCTGTACTTTCAACAAATCCTTTAGAATTAGGATGGATTCCCGGTTCTGGAACAGGAACTGTAACATCGGTATCCATGTCAGTCCCAGAATTTCTTTCCATTTCACAATCAGAAATCACATCCTCAGGATCATTTGAAATTTCTCTTTCCTCTACACCACTACCTATTTCATCGGGTGGAACAGGTTTAACAACTTTCGGAAACCCAAATCAAGTTTTATCAATGAATGAAGAAGGAACAAGTCTTGTTTATAAATCCCTTGAGTCCTATGTCAAATCAATCTCTCTTTCAACATCAACCCCTTTTCTGTCAGTATCACCAAACCCAATTACGAATGAAGGTACATTATCAGTAGACTGTACACAAATCCCAATCACTCATGGAGGAACAGGTCTCTCGAGTCTAGGTCAACCAAATCAAATTTTAACAGTAAATGAAGAAGGATCAGGTCTTGTATACAAATCACCTGAAATGGGTGTGACATCCATATCACTTTCTGTTCCTTCGTTTCTTTCCGTGACACCAGAAACGATTACTTCTACAGGTCGATTTGAAATTTCTAAAGGTTCCGAACCAATTCCCATTTCATATGGAGGAACAGGGATTTCAAGTCCAGGTCAACCTCATCAGGTCCTTAGCGTCAGTGCAACCGGTGAACATTTTGAATTTACAAATCCTAGTAAAGGAACAGTCACATCCATTAGTCTTTCTACATCTACACCTTTTTTGACAATTTCTCCAGAACAAATTACTTCTGAAGGAATTATCAATTTGAATTGTTCAACAATCCCAATTACTCATGGTGGTACAGGTTTATCAAAACCTGGTTTACAGAATCAAATTCTTTCTTCTAACGGTACAAATCTTGAATGGATTGATCAACCTAAACTTGATCAATTCTTAACAACGATCAATACTTTACCACCTCTTCAATATTCAAATAATACAATTTCTATTTCTTCATTTACAGGATCAGGTCAAATTGTTTTTGATAATTCACCAACTTTAAATACTCCAAATTTAATTGACCCTACTTTAAACATTTTAAATCTATCAGGAACTCAATCTGGTTCAGTCAAACTTTCAGCTACTTCAGGAAATTATAATTTTATATTCCCAACAAATTATGGAAAACCAGGTCAAATTCTTACAGCTCAAGGCCCCTTTAATCCTTTACAATGGACATCGACAATCGGCACAGGGGATCTCGTACGTTCCCAAAATCCAATACTATCAGGTCAAACTATTTTTAATAATGGAACGATCCTTTGCAAATCTAAAATCATCGAATCTCAAGGAATTGTTACGATTTCGGAAGATAAACTTTTAACTATGAACGAAATCGTTTCATTTTTGATTATCGATTCTCCTAATGAAATCACTTTAACTCTCCCAACATTACAAGAATTTCATGATTATATAGGCGATCTAAGTATTGGTAACAGAATCTCTACACTAATTCAAAACAAATGTCCTAACTTAAAAATCAATGTATCCGAAGGAATCACTCTTCTTGATGGAAGAAGTTCACCTTCCATACCAGTTCAAGAATTAAACTATATTATGAAAGCCGCAAACGAAGGACTTTTATTAGTAAAATAAATTACTTGAATCTTTCTTTTATACTTTCTGGAATATCATTAAAGACATGAGCACATTGAATTCCATCTTGTTGGGTTTGAAGAATTAATAAAACATCATCAATAGTTCTTCTATAAACTTCAGGTTCCCTTTCTACTTCACCAGTTTCGGAAGGATAACATTTTTCGGTTGCTTCCTTTAACATTTTATCCATATCAAATTCATCCTTTTGATCAAGTTGTTTCCACATAAAAGAAAGAAAAGGTAAATCGTGTCTAGATACTCCCCAAGAGTTACAAATATAAAGAGTTGGAAAGAAAGCTTTATGACCTCTTTGACTATAATTTCGAATGACAGAAGTATAAGGCACATCCGTATTTGGTTTCCAAATTTCATACAACATTGTATCTTTTTCTTCAATAAAAAATGTTTTAAAAGAATAATGATCTTGGACCTGTGGCCACTTTTCTTTTTCTTGATTCTCGGTTTTTTGCGTAAAAGGTCTTTTCATTAAAAGATCAGCAGCATCAATTTCTGGTGTTAAATAATCTATATAGTCATAACAAGTATAAAATTTATATTTCAACCATTCACGTATTCCTCGCCATTCTTCATCACTAATTTTTCTACAAGATTCACTCCAATGAATCATGACATTAGGTGTAAAATCCATTTCTGGATGTAAATCATTTGTGTCATAAAAATAAACATTTTGATTCTCAAATGTAAATAATTTATGTTCACTTGGTTGCACATTATTTATAAACCAGGTATGTGAATGTTTATGTGTTGCATCAACAAGAGGAGCAAAACCTAAACTAACAAATCTTTTTACTAATTCATTTTCAGTTTGTAGAATGGGATGAGAAACAAACACTGTTATGATAGGAATCATATTATTTTTAAGAGTAAAAGAAAAAAAGTATTGTTATTTAAGGTAAAAATAAAAAAGCATACATTTTCACAAAATCATACCAATGCTGAAGCAATGGTAATAATATCTTGAACTGTAGGGGTACCAGCAGGATCTTTATGGTAAGCCCAAATAAAAACTCCATTCTCTTTACTCTCTTTTAAAGTTCTACTACACCAATTGACAACATCCCTTAAAGTAATTTTATAGCCACCCCAAGCCATATCTCCAATTTCAAATCCAAGTAATAAAGGTCCTGAAAAATACATCCTATAACATTCTAAAGCGCCAATAGGATCATAAGTGGGACCCGCATCATAAGCCATAATATTAACCCAATCGATATTTTTTCCCTGGTTTACAAGAGCATGGATATTCATACCTTGATAATTATCGCCATTACCTGTTTTACCAAAAGCGCCTGTACTTGTACCAGCAAAAGTAAGAAATGCATTTTTAGGCATTAATGGTTTGGTATTTCTGATCGCATCAGTTAATTGGTAATCATATGCTTGACCCACTTCCCAATCTAAATCAATCCCGTCACAACCAAGATCAGTCATCAAAGCAATACAATTGAAAGGATTGTAAACAACATTATGATCAGACCAATAACTTCCTCCACCAACACTTAGCATGACTTTAATTTGTTTTTGTTTTAATATTTTTATAGCTTCGCAAATAACCCAAAAATCTTGAGAAAAATTTAAACCTGTACCGTGCCAAGATTTTTGACCGAGTACATAAGTACAATTAGGTTGAGCAAAAGAAATATTTACAATGGATGTGGGATATGATATTTTTGATAAACTTATTTTTTTAGGATCATCTGTCCACTGGGGAGACCACGATTCATAATAGACACTAATCTTTTGCATACTTCTTTCCCCATACTTTTTGTATGCGTTTTATAATATATGAAGCTCACAAAAGCAAAAGCAAAGTATTTCATGAAGGACGAAAAGAAAGCATCGAAACAGTACAAAAAATTAAAATTAAAAAAGTTATCAAGAGATGAAAAAAATCATTATCGATTTTTTAAAAAATTTTTAAAAACTAAAAACTAATTTATAAATAAATAATTAGTAAAGTTTTTCATCATTCTTAATTTTTTCGGTTTTTGAAAATTAATATATAAAAAGGAATGATCATCGTCTGTTGCATGTTTATACATTTCCAACCAATCATCACTCTTTAATCCCATAGCATATTCTTCATAAATGACTTGTACTTCACGCTCATTACCAATTTCAAAAACAATTAAACAAGTCCAATTGGTTCTAATTGTTTTTGGAATTTCTTTGTATCCTTGACTGACCATTAAAAAACTTGCGCTATAATGTCGATGACGTGTATTGACACCTTTAAAGTAACTACCTCTACTTCCAGAAAATAAAGAACTTCCAACCAAATCATCAAAAATAATTAAAATACGATTTGCTAAATATTTAGGTTGATCATGTTTTTTCAAAGCTTTAATTAAATCCATTTGTTCTTCCATAATTTCCATAAACTTTGTATCATCATATTTATCAAAAAAATGTTCTTCAGGAATTTTACCATCAAAATTTGGTTGCTTATTGACTAAACCTTCTAAACCGTGTGAAACTGGGGCCGGCTGAACAATCGCGTCTTTTTCTTTTCGATTTGCCATCTCTCTCAACCACTTTTTAAGAGGTTGATTTTCAATTAACAACTTTTGATTTTTTACCCAATCCCATTTTTCGTCACTATCAATAGTAGGAGAAAAAACAAGAATTGTATGAAAATAATTTTTGTAAAAATGTAATAAATTACAAATTGTAGTTGTTTTTCCAGCTCCTTTCGGCGCGATTAAACCTAGTGTGAATTCATGAATCGGTAACTGATCGTAATCTGGTAAAGGATGCTTATACTTTGTTGGTACAGGGATTGGTTTCACAATTAACGGTGTATCTTTCATACATAGAACCTCATACTTTATTAAAAATGATAGGTTTCTTTAAATCGATTTAGAATGGTTGTATAATTAGTGCAAACAGAAGTAAATCTACTTAAAGCAATTTTTCCTTGTTGCGTTTCAGGTACATGGTGAATGACAGGTAATCCTAATTTGATTTCGCAATCATAAAGAGCTTTTACAGAAACATCAGAACTAATATAAAAAGCCATAGCGGATTGCAACATTCTTTGACGTTGAGTTAAGAGTTGAGCATAATTTTCCCATAATTGAGGAAATTCGTAATCAGTAGGTTCTGGTTTCTTTTCAGTAGACATGATAAAAAGAGTAAAATAAAAAACACAATTACTTTATATATTTTTCTGAAAAACATACAATTTACTTCATCCTTCTACCTGCAAACATCATCTGGTACATTCTAGACATATGTCCATCCACTTCATTACGAACTCGATCTCTTGTAAAGGAATCAGCCCAATTTTTTTGTGCTACTTCAACTGCTTCCTGTTGTATTTGTTTCTTTGGTTTCTTTTCACGTGAAATTTTGGCTTCTTCTCTTTTCACACCTGAAACATATTGTTTAAACCAAGAGGGAGGTTCTTGATCATCATTTTTCTTTGTTACAGGTTTTTCTTTTTCTGTCAATTCTTCAACAGCACGATCAATTTCTTCATCTAAACTTGGTGGAGGAGTAATCAGTTTTTGAATCTTCTTTGCTTTTCTTTTTTCCTTCATTTCCGCTTTCTTTTCTTCCTTTTTCTTTTCCTCATCAATCAAATCTTGTTTTGCCTTTTCAACTTCTTCACGTTTTCGCTTTCTAGTTTCTTGATCTTTTGCAAGAGCTGCTAATTGTTTTTCAGTAGGTTGTTTCTTTGGAGGTTTGACTTCAACTACTTCAGCTTCTGCTACAGGTTCAGGTACAGGTGGTTCAACAGTCTTTTCCTTTTTACCCTTTCCCTTTTTAGGTACAGGTTTTGCAATATCAAGAACATCAGCAGAATACAAAGTCATTTTATTTTTGTAAGAAAAATAAATGGAATCATTTTATTTATATAGTTGAAAAATCATACATTATGAAGTAGTTACGGTCTGATCTGTAAGAAACTTTGTTTCTATATTTTCTATAATAGCATGAATAATTCCTGAATAGGGTGAATTGCTTAAAGATAGAAATTCACTTAAAATTAACAAAATCAAAGTGACTGTTTGGCTTAAAATTAAAGATACAGTCGCAGGATCCATTTTTATATACACTCATACATTATTTTTCCTTTAACCATTTTTCATGAGCAGCTTTAAAAATTTTATACTGAGGATTTGTTGGTTTCATGTTTTTAAACATACTATTAATTTTTGTGTCTCCAATTCTTTTTCTTAAGGCTTGTACTACTTTAGGTGTGACTGGTTGTGAAGTTTGTTTTTTAGAAACAGCACCAGTAACAGTTTTCCTTTTTACAGGTTTGATTTTAATTCCATCCGTTTTAACCGCTTTTTCAGGAATAATTCCCGCAGCTTTTGCAGCTTCAGGCAAACCTCTTTTTTCAGCTAGTTTTCCAAGAGCTTTTGCACTCATCCCCATTCTTTTACCCTCACCAGAAGATACTGGAACAGGTTTCATTGGTAATTTACCACGAGCTTTTTCGCTCATCATAGATGTTCCTTCCATGATTTGTTTTCTTTTTTGTTTTATACCTTCTTCATAATCAACAATTGATTTCATGAATTTATCTGATAAAGATAAATCAACGGGTGGAGGTTTATAAGTAGGTACATCTACTTCCTTTGTTAAATCAGGGGCAAGATAATCATATGTCTTTTTACCAGCGATCATGGCTCCAGGAACATTCATGGTAATAAATCCTAGAGTAGAAGCAGCAGCAGTACCTACGACTTGAGTTCCAAACTCTTTATAGGTACGTTGTCTTGTTTGTACACCAGCATCTTGACTTTCAACAGGTTTAATTGAGTACCCAAATTGTTTTTGGATTGATAAAGGTCTAGTTGGAGTTTGAGTGATAGCCATACTTGTTTCAGCAGGAACAGTCTGAGTTTCACCAGGACTTGTTTCGACACCGTACTCTGATGCAACCGATTCAGCAAATAAATCAGGTAATACTTCCCCAGCTTCAGTTCCTAATCGTTGACCCATTTCAATATTTTCAGTTTGAGTAGACATCCCCATTTTTTCTCCTGATTGAAGAGGTGTTCGTGCAGCCAGCGTCACTCCTTTTTTAACACGACCCATTTTTGTTTGACGTTTCATATCTACTAATCCGGTAACAACACTTCTCATTGCATAAGCACTTGGATTCGGTATAGAAGGCGTACCATCAATTTGATAGGGTGTGTAAATTTTACTCCATTCACCGTGTCCGGCATGTTTACGTCCACCTCCTTCAATACCTCCTCCAATAGTAGGATGATCTTTCATTTGAGATCGTTTCTTATCAGAAGATGTAGTTTTCCAAGGACCCACTTGTTCAACCAATCCCCAAAATGGTTTTAATTGGGTCATGTTTATTATATAATCTCATACATTATTTACTAAAGGCTCGGTTTATAATTTGATACTCTTCCTACAAGAGATCTTTGATAATCTCTATTGTTATAAGATCTAAATTCACGAATTGATTGTTCTGTAGGTAACATACTTCCTATTCCTACAGTTCCAGGTTCTAAATCTCGAATATGAGGAAAAGCACCACCTCGAGGTACTTGATTTTCTTTTGGTTCATAACCTTTTGGTAATGGTAAAAATTTATCACCAGTCCGTTTTGCTTCAAGAACAGAGGCAACTTTTGTTTTATATGAAAAAGCTGGCGTGGACCCAACAATAGCTTCTGTTAATTTATCTGGTTCACGTAAATCTTGATAAATATATCCGTGACGAGTTTTAAAATTTTTTCTACCTCCCCAATTACTATCTACTGTATATGCAGGACCTCCACTAGAATCATAACTTGGTTGAGTACCATTTTGGACATTACTTCCTAAAAAAGGGGCATTTTTTCCTCT
>Ga0181355_1001169_pt1 | contig 11526 bp, 4 predicted proteins | sample Fa13VDMM15DN_FD_130099 | JGI IMG/M metagenome (GOLD analysis project Ga0181355, IMG submission 130099) | Freshwater viral communities from Lake Michigan, USA - Fa13.VD.MM15.D.N | ecosystem: Environmental > Aquatic > Freshwater > Lake | place: USA: Michigan | collected 2013-09-23 | reverse complement strand
TGCTACGTTGACGCTGCTGCCTAATACAATATTACCGCTGGTTAACGTTGCAAGCTTGCTGTAAGCAATAGCAGCAGAAGCGTTTATATCTGCATCAACTACAACACCAGCATCAAGAGTCCAAACAGTACCACCGCCACTAACAGTAATATCGCCGTAATCAGCGTCAGCAATGCTGGCAGCTGCAATAAGGCCGTCAACATAGCCTTTACTGGCGGCATCAGTGCTTGCTGTAGGCGTACCAAGCCCTGTAACTTTATTAGTGCCCATTGCCAAGGCACCAGTCATGCTGTCACCAGCCTTAGCAACTTTTAAAGCATCGGCAGTATCAACATAAGTTTTGGTAGCAGCGTCTTGGGCGCTGGTTGGATCGCCCATACCTGTAATTTTATTAGTGCCCATAGCTAGGGCACCGGTCATACTGTCACCAGCTTTAGCAACCTTTAACGCATCGGCAGTATCAACGTAAGCTTTAGTTGATGCGTCAGTATTTACTGTAGGTGTACCAAGACCTGTGATCTTGTTAGTACCCATAGCTAGAGCGCCACTCATTGTGTCGCCTGCTTTCGCAACCTTTAAAGCATCTGCTGTATCTACATAGGTTTTAGTGGCAGCGTCTTGGGCGCTGGTTGGATCACCCATGCCAGTGACTTTGCTAGTACCCATTGCCAATGGGCCACTCATCGTGTCACCAGCTTTAGCAACCTTCAATACATCAGTTGCATCTACATAGGTTTTAGTGGCAGCATCTTGAGCATTGGTTGGATCACCCATGCCAGTAATCTTGTTAGTACCCATAGCTAAAGCGCCACTCATTGTGTCGCCAGCCTTAGCAACCTTTAGTGCATCCGCTGTATCTACATAAGTTTTAGTGGCAGCATCATTACTTGCTGTTGGTGCACCAAGCCCTGTTACCTTATTGGCGCCCATTGCTAGGGCACCACTCATCGTGTCGCCAGCCTTAGCAACCTTTAGCGCGTCAGCAGTATCAACATAGATTTTGGTAGCAGCATCTTGGGCACTGGTTGGATCTGCTACAGCAGTAATTCGCCTGCCGCCTGCAGTAATCAATCCTGTTGCATCATCGTTAAATACTGAAGCTTTCTGCCTGTCGTCTAGCTCCTGCTCAATATATAAGTTCTGTAGTGCATTTGTATCAAGGTCAGCAGCAACAAGCACCGACCCGTCCGTAAAGTCCACTAACGGTGCCGCCAGTGGTGTAACACGCCTAACTTCTACCCTTAGCCCGTTGCCTGGCGCAGGGCTTACGTTGACGGTAGTTGAGTTCGTGTACGTGTAAGCAGTGCTAACAAAGTTGACAAATACAGTTACGTGCTCTGGCCTTACATACGGAAACGTAAGCGCAAACGTAGTTGTAGACCCGTTGCCCGTGTAGACGTCAGATGCAAATGCCATTTACTTACCTGATGTTTGGGAACAGTGGGTTGTAACCTGATTTTGACATAAATGCGTTGACTCTGGTTGTATCCCCTTGTTCCTTGATACGGGCAATAAACTCTGGGTTTTGCCTTTCGTATTCTAACTTGCCTCTTTTTTTATAGCCCTCAATGAGAAGGTTTATAGCTGAAGCTCTTGCACTTATTGAGGTGCTGTAATCCTCTTGCCTTGGTAATGACTGGTAGCTGTCGCTTTTCATAAGAGTAAGTAAAGCGTCTTTTAAAACAGGACCGTTACCTGGAGCAGGCATAGTAGCTGTTATTTTTATGTACCTGTTTAGCTCTGCTGCGCTAAGCCGGTTCTGACCACCGCCCCAATCGTTAGCTGACGGTCCTCTAAACTCTGAGCCTTTGCCATGTAGCGAAGCCATTTCCCGAACTACAGGATCAACTTCATTGCCTACTGGAAATGCAGAAGTAGGAGAAAATTGTAAAAAGTATCTCATCCATGGATACTCTGGTGGTAGAAATTGTTCTCCATAAATGCCTGCGCTATACATTGGCGTTGCATCTACCCAGTTCAGACGCTCAGGCAGACTTTCTGACAAGCCAGGTACGCCATTTTTGTATTCATTATATAGTTGGTTAAAGAAACGCATAGGAAAATTTTGTAGGTTTGGTTCTAAGAAGTTGCCTTCACTGCCAGGTTCTACCACTCTCATTGCAGGATCAACTTGACGCCTTCCACTATTAGTATTTGATCTAAAAGGTATAAAACTTACAACTAATTTGGCAAGGTACTTTTCTAATCTTGTTGCTTTATCTTCTGTGCCTCCTAGCTCGCCAATGCCAGTTGCAACTTCCATGAAATCATGAAAGCCTTGATAGTATGATTTGCTTAATTGGCCAACTGATACAGCTTTTAAAATATCAAACAAAAGTCCAGTACCAAGCATATCTTTTTTATCTTTTGGCAAACTATTGACAATATCTGAATATTGCCCCATAGCTCCAAATAAAGTTGTAAATGGTTCAAGTGCTCTTATGCTTATTGCTCGGCTATATTGTCTATTGCCTAGTTCGTCAGTGCCTTCCAGTATTCTTACAGAAAAAGGTATCCATCCATCTTCACGCCATTTCTTCATAGCTACTGGGTCCATTTCTGGCCCGCTACCTGCAAACTGTAAAACACCCATGTTCATTCCAATGAGTCCCATGGTTATAGCAGTAGCACCAATAGCCATATCTCCTTTAGCTCTAGCTCTTGTAAATTTATCTAGTGAGTTTATATCACGGTGAAACGTATCTACAAATGGTGCTGTTACCGGCGTCATGCGCATAGCTGATTTAATAATGTCGCCAGGTGTACGGTTAAAGGGTTGAATAATTGCTGCTAGCGGTGCTGCATCAATAATGTTTTGCCATACAGCTGGAGCTACTGACGCTGTTCTTCCAACGTAACCTGGTATATCAACTCCGAAAGCTTTGAATCCCATTTGGCCTTCTGCCCATATATCGTCTGTAAACGTGGCGTAACGCATTGCTGTCTGAGCTTGCTCTCCTGTCATTACTGCGCCAAGTATATCTCTGCCGTTTATTGTTAAATCTAAAGTTTTTTGCTGAAGTGACTCTCTTGCAAACTCTTGTGCAAATTCCCAGGCAGCAGGACTGTTAGGGTCTAAACCTTGCTCTACAGCTCGCTTCATGCCAGGTTCTAGATTCCTTGTGTACTCAAAAGCTGAGCCTGACAATGTTTTAAAGAACGTGTCTAAGGAAACTTGTGTGCGAGTAAACATGTTTAGTGTCTGCCATACTCTTTTTTGCGCTATAGCCCACATAGATTTGTCTTGAATATTAAGCCATGGAGTTGTATTTAGATCCCATTCGCGTATGTTTTCCGGTGTTTGGCCTGACTCTTCCATTAACCTTCTAGCTGCTCCTTCTTTGCCTAAAGCGTCAACTGACGATGCGTCAATGTCAAACAAGCTGCGACCGGCTATAAATGATTCTTTTGTGAGCCTTGCCGCATTGTGTAGGTTGTACAGGTAATGGTTAAACATCATTAGGCTATGCCCTGCTGCTGTCCACTCGCCTTCCATTCCAAGCCCAATTGCTGTTGCTACTGGTAATTGGAATAACCTAATAGCGTTACTCATAATGTTTGTCATTATTGTGCCGCCAGACGACAACAAAGCGGCTGCTCGCGCCATTATTAAGCCTCTGACAGCAAGGCTAGTTGTACTGTCGTACTTTGCAAAAAAGCTTTTAGCAAAACCTTTTGTGTGTTGTGCTTGAGTCATAACGCCTGCAAATGCGTCTAGCTCAGCAAGCGTTTTAGGATTAAAGTTTCCGTCCTCTAAGGCTTGGAATAGATCTTCGCTGATTGGCCTTACGATCGAGTTTGGGTTAGTAAGTTCTAGGTCTGCCCTAGCTTGCAAGTCTCTTGTTATGATATTTTTTAAGTTGGGTAAGTCAACAAGACCTTCGACAAAATTATTTTGACCAGCGTTAGCGCGTACTATTTGCAAAGATTGCAACAACGCACCAGTTTTGCTTGCAATGTTAATAAGAGTTTTGTTGTGATCTCTTGCCTTGGTTGCGGCATTTATCATATTTGTAACTCGCTCAAGGAACTCTTCGCTACCGTCAGCAGCTCCGTTTAAGTATTCGCTTGCAGCGTTGCCAGCTTTAACGTTAAAAGTGTCAACCATTTCTTTTAATTTTGCTACTGCTACTAAATTGTCTCTGTGTGGCTTAAAGGCATCTATTAATCGTTCAGCACCTTTTAGCACTAAATTCACACTGTAGCCTTCTTCTTTCAAGGATTCTGTAGCCAAGACCTCAATCTCGGCATTACTGAATGACTTAAATATTTCGTCTCTATCAACAACTTCGCTAAAAGCTCTAGCAGCAAGTGCAGCTGTCTCTGGCACTTCTGCAACGTAAGCAGTCTTACCGCTTGGGCTTTCAAACTTTTGTACTGTATTAGTAAGCAGATCTGCGTCTGTTAAGTCACCGGCGCGTCGGGCTTGCGCGTTGGCGTCAAACGCTTCAATAAATTTTGCGGGATAAGAGTCAGGAAAATTTGGGTCACCCGGCATTGGTGGCTCACCTCCCCTGACAGGAGGTACATCGCCACCATCAGGTGGTACGCCTTCGTCTACAGCTCGGGGGTCAAGTTGGGGGTCAAGTTGGGGGTCAACTGCTGCTGTTGGTGTTTGTGCCAATACGGTCATTGGCTGATCGCTGTACGCTTTTATGTACGCATTACGCAGCTTCTCTACTTCTGGCGTAAACCGGCCTGTTTGCATGTCCCTTAGTGCTGAGTCAATATCCAGCCCAGGAACGCCGTCTGATACAAACCTTTGGCCTTTTGCACGTACAGCTGCTAGAGCCTGCGCCAGCTCAATCTGGTTCTCAGGTGCTTGGCCTGCGTTGTAAAACTTTCTGTACGCTTCAGCCGCACTATTCGCTTTGGCGTTAGTCAGCTTGCGGAATGCACTGTCAGGCAAAACAATGTCGTCTGACGTAACGATCTGCCTAGGTGCAGCAGGGGGGTCAACTTGGGGGTCAACTTGCCTTTGTTGAGGGTCAAGTTCAGGGTCAAGTTGCGCACGTTGGGGGTTAAGGTCAGGGTCAAGTTGTCTTTGCTGGGGGTCAAGTGCGGCGGCATCGGGCAGTGGTGGCCTGTTTGTGATTGCCCGTTCGTAATTAATTCCAGCTCGCTCTGTTCGGAACATCTGACCTGCAAGTGCCGTTCTATCTTCTTCTTCTAATAGCGCCCGTTCTTTTGGATCTAGCCCCTGATATGGATCTAGCTTTTGCCCAGAGACCGGCGCCACTGCTGTGCGTGGATCTGGCGCTCTTGGTGTAGCTGGATCTGTTGCCGTTGGCGCTGTAGGCGGTTGTGTTGGTGCATTTCTTTGCTGTGCTAAATCCTCATCTAGCCGCGCTCTTTCCTTTACTGCAATATCTATTAGTTCTTTTCGCTTAGCACTATCAGCAACTCGAGAAGCTTCAGAAGCTGCCCGCATAGCCCGTGTGGCTTTAAATGTTTGTACAAGCAGTTCGCTGCCAAAGCCAAGAACGCTACCTACACCCATGCCTTCTATTACGTTTTTCAGCCTGCCTGTCAGACCTTCGTCTCTAGGATCTGACTTTAAATAATCAAGAGCAAAGACTTCAAACGGTCCGCCAACTTTGGCAATTAGATCTGTTAGACGACCTTCGTACTGGTCGTAAACAGCAAAATCAACCAGTGCGCCTGCTGCTGCCCCTTTAGTAATAGTGTTGTCTTTAACGCCTTTAGCTAATGCCCTACCTGCAAACTTTGCAACAGGGCCTGCTACTGGTACTGCAGCAATTGCTTGAGCTGCTTTGCTGCCTTTTACAGCTGTAGTCGCGGCTGCAGTTATATCGTCAATAGCGCCAAAGGCTTTAGTAACGCCAGGAACTTTAGCTGCTAATTTTGCTCCACCTGTAACTAATTTTGTAGCAGGGCCGAAAGCTATTCCAAATTGCAATACACCAGTTACAAAATCTTCTACACCACCACTGCTTTTTGCTTTTGGTAATGGCGGTGCAATACCAAGAAAAGGTGCATCCCTTGTAAAATTATTGGTAGGAGATGGCTTGCCTTGTACTGCTGCAACAACTTCTGAACCTACGTCACTAAGTTCTTGGGCAGTATTACGTGCTCCGCTATACGCCATACGTGTCAGACCACGGGCAACGGCAATATTTGCATTGGGTTCTTTGCCGCGATCGCTTACGTCCTTAGCAAGATTCTGCAAACCGCCTTGTACGCCTTTACCAATTTGATCTAAGGAAGGCAAAGTACCGCTTTGTACGGCTTTACCAAGCCGGGCTAAGTCAGAAGGTAAGTCAGCAAAAGCAGCAAGAGGATTACCAGATGGTGCAGATGCAACGGCAGGGGCTGGTTTTGGTGCAGACGCAACAGGTGCTACAGGTGCAGGCGCTACAGGTTTAGGGGTAGGTGCAGCAGGTGCAGGCTGGGGTGCAGGGCGTACAGCCGAACGTGGCTGATACATCTCAACCATTTGACCTGTAACTGGATCTTTAACCATCACTAATGGCATGACTAATTCCCTCTCATGAAACGGACTGCTGCTTTGTAATCTACGCCTTTTGTGAGGTTAGGTAATGAGTTGCGGACTGTTGTTCCGTTACTGTCAGGGCGATCAAGACCATTTGTCCGAAGGGTGTCTACGTTACCGGTAAGGATTGCTGCGTAGATTTCTTTTGCACCATGACCAGGCTTAACTCCACGGTCTTTCAAGAACCTATATACAGGGCCAAGAACTTGCTCCTCAAACGTTTGCTTAGGGTCGTAACCATAAGTTCTTCTTTCTGTAGGGCCAAACTGGATCAAACCTTGGTAATTGTTACCTTCGCCGCCTTTTTGGTTTGTTCTAAATGTACTCTCTTTATGTATTACAGAAGCAAGCGTAATTGGATCTACTCCTAACTTTTGAGCAGTTGTTCTAATAGCGTTAATTTTGCTTGCGTTAGGGCCTGTCGCAGGGCCTGTCGCTTCAGGCAGCCCAATTGGGTTCCCTGCTGAAGAGTCCACGGTCCTACCTTTGCGTACTATCTGATCATAAGCAGCGTTAAATGTTTGTTGGAAAAGGGCCTGTCGTGCTCGCGTCCTTTCAGCTGTGCCCATGCCTGTCATGCCCATGCCACCCACACCAAACGGAAGCAAAGCCCCTCCTGGTTCCGGTGCAACAGGTTGTGGCGTTCTATCTGGCAAGATTAAGACGGCACCAGGTACTACTTGTATCCCATGCTTGCCAGCTTGGTTTTTTAAAAACTCTGGCAATGTCATTTTTTTATCTTGTCTTTCGTAGTAATCTGCTAATGCTTTAAAAGCTCTACTTGGTGGCTTGTTGTCATTGTAATTTTCAAGTTCTTGCACAAATTGCGATTTAGTAAATATAGGTTTGGCGCTACCTAAAGCTTCTATTAAAGTTCGGCTCCTACTAACGCCTGCTAGTTTTGCTGCTTCTTCCATGCCAGTGGCCCCTTTAAACCTTGGCACTTCTTGTTCTTTTTTAGCAGCTGCTGCTTGTGGCGCAAGCGCCTTCTCTTTTAGCTTGTCTATTAGATCAACCTTGTTTTTGTCTGTTCCTGCAAATATTGCGCGGGCTCTTCTGTCAACTGCTCGCATTTTTATCTGTAATTCTCTCTCTTCTTCTTGTGTAATTTCGTTCCCTGTAACCATATATTCTTTTTTAAACGTTTCCAAAATAAACTTCCTGGCGTCTGCATACGTTTGCATGGGTACTTTATTTTCTTCTTTTGCTGCGTCTTTTGATATAGCAATTAGTTGGGCACCCTGCCCTGCGCTAAGTTCGCCTTTAGTGACCCTAGTTCGTATATTAATTCTTTCCTGTTCTGAACCTGTAGGGGTTTTAGCGTATTCCTCTATGAAATTATCTTCTTGATTTCCGGCGCCGACTGCAACCATGCCGGATATACTTGGCCGTATTCTGTTCATATACGCCGCCAACGCTACTGGTCTACCGCCAAACTTGAGAGATCCTGCCGCTTCTAATGATCTTTCTGCAGCTTTCATTTTAGTATTGTCACCTAAAATACCAGGAATATTTGCAGCTTTTATATCATTGTCAGCTGCTTCCCGTCCTTGCCGTTCTTCATTTGCGTCCGCTAAGGCTTGCCTTTCGCTTGAGCCTTTATTTATTATTTGATCAATCTCTACATAAGTTGCAAATGAACCATTAACCATTTGGTTCATTAGTGGCGTTCTGTTTGGGCCACTAAGCACTTTGCCTAACCAAACCTGATAAGCCTTACTAGCATTTTGGAACTCACCAGGTGTAGCACGAGCCTCTGTTAGTGCCGCACTAAGCATTCTGGCTCCAATGAATGGAAGACTTTGTACCATCTCTCTGTACAATTCTGGTGATGCTTCTTTTTGGAAGTTATCAAGATGTGCAGTAAATTGAGCCGCTGAAGTATTCATGGGTGCGCTACCTGAGATTGCGCCAGGTAGCGTCCCTTCTAAGTTTGTAACTATTGTTGTCCGTTGTGTATTATCGGTATGGTCTGCAAAACGTTTGGCCTGACGTGTTGTTGCCCCTTGATAAAACGCATATATTTGCTGTTGATGTTTAGCAAATGATTCTGCAGATGTGCCTTTTGGCACAGCAGCGTCTCTCATTAACGTTGTAAATGCTGAATCATCTGGCCTTACTGATTGCAGTGGCCTTCCGTCAGGTAAAGTTTTTGTCTGGTCTATTGCAAAACCTGCTCCTGACAATGTCCGCAATAAATTAGTTTCGCTAAAAGCTTCACTAGCAAATCGAAATTTACGTCCGCCACCTAAACCCTTCAGTTCGTTTAGCAATGACAATTGTGACGGATCGGTTTTAGATAACTCCTCAACTTTTGCTATCGCCTCAGAAATGCTTTGGTAGCCATTTGGCGACAACCGTTGCAACTTGTCGATTGTTTCTGTACCTGACTTTTTATCTGCTGCTACATCAAGTTTCTCCGATGCCTCTAGTTCGTCTCCAATAGCAGATAAGTTTGTGTTAAAAGCAGAAAGACTTTTTGAAAGCCTTATTGCATCTCCATTGTCTTGTGGCAGTTTTGGCTTGTCAAAAACAAACTGTTTACCACCAAGTGTTGGTGCGCCAACCTGTTGAAATGTATTTACCTGACTGGCAGCGGGCCTTATAGGAGCAGTAGGTAAGTCTGCATTGCCAATAACGCCAGCAAATGCGTCCTCCTCCGCAGCGCCACCCAGTAAACGTGCAGAATCTTCTGCGCCTACAACTTCACCAAAATTCTGACCAGTGCTGAGTTTTCCCATTATCCGCCTGCCTTCTTAGCTTGGCCGGCTTTAATCTCTGTACGTACAGTGGCCGCAGTCTTCAATACAGCGCCACCAATATCTAGGTACATGCCTGCACGGCTAGGCATTTGTTGTTTTATCGGTGCTGTTGGATCTGATATCAATTGTTTCATATACGGTTGCTGGCTAGCAATCCTGCTGCCTCTAGTTGCAGCAACACCACGTTTTGTTTGTTGTAGGTCTTCTTTAGCAAACGCTGTATTGCGATCAGTCACGTAATCAAATTGCAGCTGCTGTCTATCGTAATCACGAACCAAAGCATCTATTGAATTGCCCATACGGCCTGCTGCGGCAACACTTCCTTTGGCTTGTATGTTTTCTATATTTGCTTTTTGTTTGGCTTGTGCTGTTGCTTCTTGATCTTGCATGAAGCGGCTATTCAGTTGCGCAATGTCATCGGCATAAGCATTATCAGCAAAGTACCGGTTTTGTTGCATAACCGATTCTTGCTGCATGAATTTCATTTGCTCGTACTGTCTTGCAATTGCAGCTTGCTCTTGCTGGTCGCGGTAGTCTCTGTCGCGTTGTGCGTTGACTTGTCTAGTTTGATTTTCAGCTTCCTGCTGTCCGAGGATTGACCCACCAATGCTTAGGCCACCACTAAGCACGGCAAGACTTGCTCCAACTACTGGATCACACATGGCTCACCTTGCAGAACTCCATAAAAAGGCGACCTTCTGTCCCCCAGTTTGGCCGTTTTGCAATGAAGGTGAAACCCATCCATTCAATCCAGCGGCGATGCACAGCATTACGGGCGTCCATGTAATTCCATAAGACGTCGTATTCACGGTGCATTGCATTTACCCAGCTACAGCACCCACGCAGGAATCTGGTGCGATTGGTGGCATCGTCAACCAGTGCGTCAGTACCAAGCAGCCATATCTGGCCGACACGGTTGTTAAGACTGTCTGGTACTACGCCACCCATAGCCAAAGGTTCTCCGGTACATGACACCATTGTGATGCACGGTTTGCTATTTAGGTAGCTTTGCAGCAAACAAACTTCAGGGGTGTGGCCGCTGCTAGCAGCTACTTCTGCAACATCAGCTGCCCTCATGTTTTTTGCTATCCAATCAATGTCAGCAACTTGCGTAAGCCGTAAAGGTAATTTCATAGTCTTGTCGCTCTTGAGTGATAGAACCCTTCCCATTCGGCTGACTGGAACCGGCAAGGTAGTGGGCTGCTACTTGCAAGCTGAATCTTTGCGTTTAGATTCTCCGCCATTACTGGCACACGGAATCTACTGTTCAATGCGTTAAGGGCTCCTAGCAAACTGTTGTCGCCAGGGATAATTGCGTTGTAAGGATAGGTAAGAGTGGTGCGGCCTTTGTTTGTAATTTTCACTTCAAAAGCAGACGTTGCGTCAAATATCATTGTCCATGTTTTTAGCATTAATTTAGGCCCTGCTGCAATGGCAATACCACCTCCAGGGGGTGCTTCTTTGATGTACTGAGTACTGAACTCGTACAGCATGTCGTACAACTCGCCAACAAAAAACTTTGCTGCAGTTAGGTTGCCTCTTACCGTTAACGTTCCATTACCACCAGCCCCACCAGCCAAGGTCTGCGAAATAGGAAGAATAACTTGCCCATGTTGAATTGTATTAGGGGAAGCAAATCGCCCTACAACTGCCATTGTGCTGCCGGTAAGGATAGGATACGGCAACGTAATTGTTGTCTGTACGTCAAGACCGGCAGGTGTTGTCAGCACACTTGTGCAAGAACCATCTTCAGTCCTTCTGTCAAGCAATATCTCAATGGACGTATTAGCGTCAACAGTTTCTGGACGTAAAGAGTTACGCTCTAAGTAAACACCGTCAGTGTATTGCACAAGCACGTATAGATCACTATCTAAAATGTCAGCACTAATGATTGACTTGGCACCCGACACTTGCCATTGCACCCATGCTGATTGAATCTTTGCATCGTTTTGGAATAAAAATTTGTATATATATAAAACGGTTGGGGCATCTGCACTTAGCATCACCAGCATCTCTTCTGATACTGTTGCGCACATTGAGCACAAGTTGTCTTCTACATAACGTGGTACAGACGCTGTAACTTCTTCTGATACAGGAGCAGGACCGCTGCTATCTGGCAAGAAGAATTCTCTAACTCCAGAGTTTACGCCTTTGGGAATAGCAAAGAAAATTGTGCGGCCTAATGCAATTGGGTCAACAGTGTCAACCATCTCAAAGGTAGTAAGGGCTGCAATGCTGGCAGTTTTAGGC
>Ga0181355_1001168_pt1 | contig 11537 bp, 10 predicted proteins | sample Fa13VDMM15DN_FD_130099 | JGI IMG/M metagenome (GOLD analysis project Ga0181355, IMG submission 130099) | Freshwater viral communities from Lake Michigan, USA - Fa13.VD.MM15.D.N | ecosystem: Environmental > Aquatic > Freshwater > Lake | place: USA: Michigan | collected 2013-09-23 | reverse complement strand
TTAAATTATCTTGCAGGTGCCAAAGTAACCAAGGTTTCTCGTGGAGGATTTTTTGGTGGACCAAAAGAAAGTATTGGAGACATTAATGGAATTTATTATGGATTGTTAAAATCCACATTAGATGAAGGATACATGGGTACTGAAGAATCAATTTTCAGTATTATGTCATATAAACATTCTGATTTAATTAATTACTTTGAAATCGATTCTAACGGACTTGTTGGTAAGTTTTTCGAAGATTTAAAAAATGATGAACTTAAAGTAAAAAGTGAAAATGCTGGTAAAGAAAGTAACACATTGGATACTAACAAAGTTGGACTATATGTTATTACATTTAATAGTCCTAAACAATTTAGAACTCTTATTGATTCTATGTTGGCTTATGATGGAGATTATATTTTAAAGACTAAAAAGTTTTTATTAGACAATTCGTCTGATTTATCCACAACTGAAGAATACATTAAAATTTGTGATGAGTTTGGTTTTGAACACATTAAAAAAAACAACTTAGGTATTTGTGGTGGAAGACAATGGATTGCCGAGCATTTTGACCAAACAGATTTGGATTATTATTTGTTTTTCGAAGACGATATGTTTTTCTTTCCAAATGAAGGAACTGTTTGTAGAAACGGATTTAGTAGATACACTCCAAACCTATACTCCAAGTCATTAGAGATTATTAAAAAAGAGAATTTTGATTTCTTAAAAATGAATTACTCCGAATTTTATGGTGACAATGGAACTCAATGGTCATGGTATAATGTACCTCAATCTGTAAGAGAAGAGTTTTGGCCAGGAAAACCAAGATTACCTCAAATTGGACTTGACCCTAACGCACCTAAAACTCAATTCAACGCAGTTTTATCCCACAAAGGGGTACCATATGCCGTGGGTGAAGTTTACTATTGTAACTGGCCACAGATTGTTAGTAGAATAGGTAATAAAAAGATGTTCTTAGATACAACATGGGCACACCCGTTCGAACAAACGTGGATGAGTCAAATGTATCAATTAGTTAAAAAAGATGAACTTTATCCAGGTTTATTACTTATGACACCTACGGAACACGATAGATTCGAACATTATAATAGAGAGTTGCGTAAAGAATCATAACAGTATATTTATTGTTATGGAATTTTATATAAAAAAGAATGCAACTTTACCTGTTTTAAAAATGCAGGTAGTAAAAGACGGGAGGTCAGGTTATTTGCAACTTATGCAAGACTTGGAAGTTTCCACCATCTACTTTACTATGATTGAAGTGGAAACAGGAATTCCTAAAATAGTTTCAGCTCCATGTGAGATTGTTAATCTAATCTTACCTGAAGGTGCCGACCCTGAATATTACATTTATTTCAAGTTTACTGAAAGAGATACTAACACACCTGGAAGATATACAGGACAGTTTTTAATACAAAATGATGAGGGTAATTTAATCCTTCCAATTAGAGAGGAACTTTACATAAACATACAAGATAGTTTCATATCTAAAACCGCTTGTTGTTAATATGAGGTTAACAAATTTACTTTCCCAACTAATATTAGAAGAGGGTGAAAGTACAACACCTGTAACCCACTTTGTTCGCGACGGGTTTTTAATTAATCTCACAGCAACCTACCACCAATCGAGAGAAAGACAAGGTACAAAATCACTTGGAGAGATTGTGGAAATTTACGAAGATAACTTTGTAAATAACCCAAAGTTTTATGAAAGGGTTGGAGTTCCAAATAAGATAATTAAAGATATCTTTATTAACGAATTTGACACAATTAAGAAGGCGATGTCCAAATTAAGTTTAGTAAGACCCAACAACACTATTGTTTTTAGTAAAAGAGTTGGAGAGTCTTTAAACTTACCTCAATACATGGACTTTGTCGAAATAATCATTTTGACGGAAGATTTAAAAAATTATAAAATTATTACTTCAGTGTTTTCTTTAAACGGAAATTATCTTAAAAAGTTCGGAACAAATCAGAATAGCCCAAGAATTTCTTTATAGAACAACCAACCCGATATGAAAGTGTCGGGTTTTTTATTGGTCCGTAGTTTGACTAAGAGTTTTATTTTTTTATATTTATATATGATGAGTAAGGTAAACTTCACAATGTTGTGATTGCCAATAAACCACTCGAAAATTACATATGTTTACAGACCAAGATATTGAATCGTTCCTACACGGAAACGACCCCGAAGAATTTATAGTCGCCATTGAATACGACTATCGCGAGAACTGCGTTTACAAAATCAAAGAAATCCCTGGTAAAGGAAAAGAAATCCGAAAAGACACATTCACACCATTTGCGTGGGTGGGTGACTTACGTGAACTTAACTTCTACGGTGGTTCCAAAGCGGCTCAGAAAGAAGCCATGACCAAACATGGTATTACGATTGATAAGTTAGAAACTCACGGTAATGATAGATTACAAAGAGGTATGACTTTCATGGTTAAATCACTAAAAGGTTACAGAGAACTTATCCAATTCTTTAGAGAAGGCGGATGTGACCCATGGGGAGATAAGACCAAAGACAAAGTAATGATTCTACCTCCCGTAGAACAATATTTAATTTCAAAAGAAAAAAGACTCTTCAAAGGTTTTGAGAACTACGAAGAGGTGACCCGAATGGTATATGACTTAGAGACGACTGCTCTTGAACCTCAACACGGTCGTATCTTCATGATTGGAATTAAAACCAATAAAGGTTACCACAGAGTAATCGAATGTATGGATGAATCTGAAGAGAGAAACGCCATCATCGAATTCTTCAAAGTAATCAACGAACTTAAACCAAGTATCATCGGTGGTTATAACTCAGCGAACTTCGACTGGCATTGGATATTCGAAAGATGTAGAATCTTAGGTATCGACCCAAAGAAGATTTGTAAGTCATTACATCCCGACCATTCGTTCACAAGAAAAGATAGTATGTTGAAACTTGCCAATGAGGTTGAGAACTTTACTCAAACTTCTATTTGGGGTTACAACGTAATTGATATTATCCACGCTGTTCGTAGAGCTCAGGCTATTAACTCAAGTATTAAAGCTGCGGGTTTGAAGTATATCACCCAATTTATTAATGCGGAGGCTCCTGACCGTGTATATATTGACCACACAGATATCGGTCCATTCTATGCTAAGAAGGAAGACTTTTGGTTAAACATTCAAAACGGTAAGTACAAGAAAGTTGGTGTTGATTCTAAGATTGACGCAGCTTGTTCTAAACGTACTGACGTATATAATAAAATCACAGGTGACAAGTTAGTCGAGATGTATCTTGACGATGACTTAGATGAAACCCTTAAGGTGGACCAAGAGTTCAACCAAGGTTCGTTCTTGTTGGCTGCGATGATTCCAACAACATATGAGAGAGTATCTACAATGGGTACTGCAACTCTATGGAAGATGCTTATGCTTGCTTGGTCTTACAAACACAACTTGGCTATTCCAGCTAAACAATCGAAGACAGACTTCGTAGGAGGTCTTTCTCGACTACTTAAGGTTGGGTATAGTAAGAATGTATTAAAGCTCGACTTCTCGTCTCTATACCCTTCTATTCAGCTGGTACACGATGTGTTCCCCGACTGTGATGTGACAGGTGCGATGAAAGGTATGTTAAGTTATTTCCGTAATACCCGTATCAAATACAAACAACTTGCTGAGGAATTCTACACAACTGACCGTAAGAAATCTGAATCATATGGTAACAAACAGTTACCGATTAAGATTTTCATTAACTCGATGTTCGGTGCGTTATCAGCTCCTCAGGTTTATGCTTGGGGTGACATGTACATGGGTGAACAGATTACTTGTACTGGTAGACAATATCTTCGTCAGATGATTAGGTACTTTATGACTAAAGGATATGTTCCATTGGTGATGGATACTGACGGTGTAAACTTCTCAACTCCTGATGAAGCAAACAACAGAGTGTATGTTGGACGTGGATTGAATTGGAAAGTTAAAGAGGGTAAGGAATACTACGGACCTGAAGCTGATGTTGCTGAGTACAACGATATCTTCATGAGAGGTGAGATGGCTCTTGACACTGACGGTGTTTGGCCATCAACCATTAACTTAGCTCGTAAGAACTATGCGGTTATGGATGCCAAGGGTAAGATTAAATTAACAGGTAATAGTATCAAATCTAAGAAACTTCCATTGTATATTGAAACGTTCTTAGATAAAGGTATCGAGATGTTATTACAAGGTAATGGTAAAGCGTTTGTGGAATATTACTACGAGTATCTTCAAACTATATTTGATAAGAAAATACCATTAAGTAAGATTGCTCAAAGAGCTAGAGTTAAATTAAGTCTTGATGATTATACTAAAAGATTAACCACTAAGACCAAGTCTGGTAATAGTATGAGTAGAATGGCTCACATGGAGTTGGCTTTACAAAACAATTTGAGTGTAAACTTAGGTGATGTGATTATGTACGTTAACAATGGTACCAAAGCATCTCAGGGTGATGTTCAGAAGATGACTGTAAAACAGATTAAAGACACAAACGCGTATAACGCACTTATGAACCCTAAGACAAAACCTATTACCGATGGGGTTATGGTAAACTGTTATATGTTAGACAAGGATATTTTAGATAACGACCCTAATTTAACAGGAGATTACAATGTACCAAGAGCAATTACAACATTCAATAAAAGAATTGAACCTTTGATGGTTGTCTTTAAGGATGAGGTTAGAAATAATTTAATTGTTAATGACCCTGCAGATAGAGGTATCTTCACAACAACTCAATGTGAACTTATTAATGGTCACCCTTTAGATGAGGGTTCTCAAGATAGATTACAAGAGGATGTGTTAGACATCACAGAAGCTGAGTTGTCATATTGGGGAAAGAGAGGTCTTAACCCTGACTATATGTACGACTTAGCAGAAGAAGGTTGGAAAGAAAAATTAGGACTGCTTCAGACCGTCTGAAGATAAGATATACCAATTACCACCAACAAATCTAAATTCAATACAAGCATACTTATCAGCGACTATTTCATCGTAGTCTTCATCGATTTTACCGATGTCTGGTTTGATTGTAAGTCTTGTCATTGATTTTACAACAACGTGGTCTGTAGTTTTAGAATTTAAAGTTACTATTGATTGACTAACTCCTCTTACTACTATACAAGATTCTCCTGTGGTGCTATATTCTGTTTCGGAAACTACTGAAATTTCAGACGTTTCAATTGCCATTCCACCGATAATTTTTTTTGAGGGTATTGTTTTTACTATTGCCATAAAATTATATTACATATATTTGACGAGGCATTGCTCGGAACTTCATTTGTTTATTTAAGTTCTCAGCGATTAATGCTTCTCTCTCCATTACTTTTTCAGGTCTCATTCTTGTTAACCATCCTTCGGCACCAGTAAGTTCCTCAAGTAATTTAGATTTTTCATCTTTAGCCTCAGTTAACAAGGATTGATAATCCATGATAATTTCAGAGTCAGGAGTTTTCAAGTTACCACTATACTTACCTCTAACTCTTGCTAAAGTTTCTTTGCAATAGGCTGTGAACCATCTTCTTACCCACTGTTGGCCAGGTACGTTCAGGTCTGTCCAAGTTAGTTCTTCAATAGGAACATCTGTAGGTAGTTTTATAATATCGGGATTATTTTTTAAACAATCCGCTCTGCTATCAGGTTCAACATCGTAATACCAATACCAAACCGCCTTACCAACATATTGTCCGTAACTTGACCAGTTGAATCTACCACCTGGAGTATTGTATAAATGAATCATTTTTTTACCATCAGGTAAACCTGTAATTCTATAAGTTAAAGAACCACCTAAAATCCTATTAAGGATATTTGATTCTTGTGCTATAATTAAGTAATCGAATCCTGACATCATAAAGTAAGAACCTTGATTTCCCATTTGGGCAAATCCCGCTTCACTTGCCCCAAGACCGACACCACCAAAAGGACCTGCCATACCACCTAATCCAAGATTGTATGGACGGTCACTAAACCATAAAAGTTCGTTAACCTCTCTACCTGCAGGAATTTCATATGTTTGAACATTCTTCTCAAGAATAAAATAATCTTTCTTCAAGACCCAAGGACCTTCAGTTTGAAGACCAACAATTTTAGAATACGAATAACTAAACTGTTGTTCAAAATCCATGGTTCTTGTAACCAAAGCTCTTGCAACAGACCTTTCGTTCATATTTAAGTTGACAAGGTTAACCCATTGTGAATCAATTAACCATTGTAGGATATACTCTTCGTAATCCCCAATCGCCAATTCCATTAATGAGTCCATCATTTCATCTTCAAGTTCAACACTTCTTAGTGGTGCACCTAATTGATGTTTGATTCTCGTATATATTCTACTTCTTTCTGGTTCAGGTAATAATGCCATGTCAATAAATATCTTACTTATTCTATTTCGTGAATCAATGAACTCTCATTAAACACGTATTGATTATGATTCTTAATCGGTTTGTTTTCAAAAATCAAAACTTTGTTCGACTTCGTATTAATAAATATCAACCAATCTACATCATACGGTTTAACATTACCTGTGTCCTTCATGGTAATTTTCCCGTCTTCTTTTGTCATTGTTGAATATGGTTTAACTTGAGCGGTGTGTTTTTTACCATCTAATACAACGGTTAAATCAACCCCCTTGAATGCGTCGGTCTTTTGTCCGTGACCGCTTGTCTTTTCAAGTTTTGCTGAATCACCAAAATATTTTTCAATCTTTACTAAAACGTCGTCTTCAGACTTTTGACCTCTATCCCATAGTTTCTTTAAAACTTTAATGACGTTAATAAACTCTTCATTATTCTTTGTGAATATTTGAGTTTTAAAATGGTCCAAAGCTTTTACTAATCTATCAATCTCTTTAATAGTTCTATTTTCTTTTTTAGAAAAATCGAATTTCTTCTCAGGTCGACCAACACTATCAATTTGAGTATTGATTGCTTTGGTTAATAAACAGAATGAATTGAAGTTTGTGTTTAAGTTATTAAGGATTGACCTTCCTTCTTTAGATTCTAACCCGTAGAACCCTGACATTTCTTTATTTGTACTATCAACCCAAAATTGACTGAACACTTGTTTTAAAGCGTCAGTTACTCCGTCTTGATAAATTCTTTTGATTTTTGAATTATTAATAAGTTCTCTGTAGAATTGGACCTCTTTAGCGTCACAGAACTTTGCTTCTTTGGATTCAGTTAGAAGTTTTTCTAACTTAACGGATTCTAATAATTTGGTTTCCGTTCTCATTTCGTATAACTTAGAAACAAATTCCCAGTTTACAACTTTCCAAAAGTTAACAATGTATTCATCTCTTTTGTTTCTGTATTTCAAATAGTATGCATGTTCCCACAAATCTAATCCTAATATTGGAAACCCACCACCTTCAATTACGTTCATTAAAGGGTTATCTTGATTTGGGGTCGACATAATCTTTAACGTGTTCTTGGCGGTAAGTACTAACCATACCCATCCTGAACCGAATCTATCTTTGGCAACAGTATCAAATTCTTTCTTGAAGGTGGTGAAACTTCCAAATTCTTTTATAATCTTTTTAAGTAATTCCCCTTCTAATTTTTTAGGTGTTGGGGTTAACATATTCCAAAATAATGCGTGGTTAAATGCACCACCTGCGTTATTTCTTATTGTTTTATCAAAACGACTTATCGTTTTAATTATTTGTTCTAACTCTAAATCACCATACTTTTTCTTTGATAAAGCATCATTCAACTTATCCACGTACCCTTTGTAGTGTTTGTTATAGTGAAAGTTCATTGTCTCTGGGTCAATAAACTGTTTCAGGGCTGAGTAAGAATAAGGTAATTTTTCTATACCTATTTTCTTCATTTCTGTAATTAACAACTCTCTTTCTTTGGTGACATGGTTCTCAAGTATTTGTGTTTCGAGTTGTTGAATTTGTTTTTCTATTTTTTTCATATTTTTGGATTATCCATTTGTTATAAATAATCCAGATTTCATTTAACGACGCATTTCTTGAATTCTCTTTAGAATTTCCTCGGCAGCGTCTGCCGTATTTTGATTGTCCCCCATTACTGTGGCAATCACTTGTTTTTTATTATTTAATATGTCGTAGATAATTCCTTCGATTGTGTTCTCGAATATGGGGTAATAAACTAATACATTGTTTTTTTGACCGTATCTGTAAGCTCGGTCTTCTGCTTGGGCGTGGTCTGATGGTAAGAATGATAGGTCGTTCATAATAACCGCTTCAGCCGCAGTTAGTGTTATACCAACACCCGCCGCTTTAATATTACCGACAAATACTTTTATCTTATCACTATCTTGGAAACTATCAACACTATGTTGTCTCTCAGGTTTGGACATTGACCCATCCACTTTAACCGCTGCTTTACCAAAGTGTTCACATATTTTATTAAGTGAGTCGGTGAAGTTACAGAATATGATTACCTTCTTACCTTGTTCTACAATGTTCTCGGCAAGTTCTATTGTTTGTGAAATTTTTTCATCGGCAATAACTTGACGTATCTTTGTTAACTTGGTGAATTGAACTGTAAGTGATTTGGACTCCTCGGGGTTCTTATCGTACCAATCGTAGTATTCACCCATAATCTCTTCATACATCTTGGACTTTAATCTAAGGTATACTGGTGTGATAATCTTATCAGGTAAATCAAGTACGTTTTCTTTAAGTCTTCTTAATGTAAGACCTGCGGTACGGTCCCTTAATTCCTCAAGGTTCGATGCTCCCATTACATTCCACACCTTTCTTCCACCAACATTAAATTGATAACCTTGACAGTATCTGATGGCATAAGCCATCCAATTCTTGGCAACGGGTGATTCAATTAAACTTAATAGGTTGAAGTAGTCGATAGGTCGAGAGGTCATTGGAGTACCTGTTAATAACCAAAGTCGGTCCACCTTTTTAACAAGGTCATTTATTAGTTTTGTTCTTTGGGCTGTAGCATTTTTGATATAGTGTGCCTCGTCAACGACCACCAAATCAAAATTGGCATCAAGAATCTGTGACTCACCTTTCTTTTTTGTATCATGGAAATTTTTAATAATGTCGTAGTTTATAATAACAAAGTCCGCATCCGTACTGAAGTTCTTACCTTCAGCGATATAAACTGGTTTGTCTGAATAATTTTCAATCTCTCTTTTCCAGTTAATTTTTAAAGTTGCTGGACAAATGATTAATACTTTTTTAGAACCTGATTCTAATGCTGCTATAATTGTTGAGGTTGTTTTTCCAAGACCCATATCATCGGCAAGAATAAACTTCTTATTTTCAACTAATTTTTGAATGGATTCTTTTTGATGTTCAAGTGGGGGACGGTGAGAATATTTGTCATAATTAATAACAACATCCTTTACGGTATTGTCTTTAATGATTGCTGCTTTTGGTAACCAAAAATCATGTAATTGTTCTGATTCAGTTACTTTACCCCAAATGTGAAACGCCTTTTCTTTATCGGCAAGTAACTTCTCAACCCATACCTTTTCAGGTATTTCAGTCATAAGTTTATCGTCGGCAAGTTTCTGTGCGAAGTAAGCGTCAAGTATTACCCACTTCTTAGCAACCTTGGGTTGTTTGTCGTGGTTGTTTATTATGTACTCTGATTGACTTCTCGTGGGGTAAAACCTTTTATTTATTTGTGACTTTCTTTTGAGTTCAATAATATAATTGTTCCCACCATCATAAGTCTCTAATAAGGTCATCGCTTTTGACTCTAAACTCGCATCCATTTTTAAAAAATACTTCCGTTACCGTAGTTTATGAATAATTCTTCACCTTTATTAATATCTCTTAAGGAAAAGAATATAAAAGTTCGGTCTTCTTCATTAGTCTTCCAATCAACACTTGGTGTCTCGGAATGATTATAATATGAACCATATCCCATAACTAATGCGTGTGTTGTCCAATTCTCAGAACGGGGATAACAAAATGCATAGTTTGTAAAAACAGGTATTGTTTCCCTTGAACTTTGGGGAAATGATAAGAAAGGACATATATCTATTACTTCACCTTTTTTAATTTTTTGTGAAGAAAAAACCCCTAAGTTATGTAGAGGGCTATCCTTAATGTATATTTTTAACGGAGGACTGATTTTCATATTTGATTTAAATATAGTTAATGTTTGAGTATTTATCAATATATGCAAAAATTAGTCCCAATAACAAGATTAGGTAAGTTCTTCGGAGCTGAGGATTATTCGCTCGACATCGGTATGGGTGAGGAGTGGTTATTAGGTGATATGAACTTCACCATAGTATTGTATCGTGTTGATAGGTATAAAACCAAAACTGATGACGTTTATGGTGAAGTAACCGAAGATGGTATCCAATTCTTGGCACCTATTGAATTACAAGGTTTAGTTCAAGTTATGGCACCTGCACATAAATTATTAGGTAATTCTAAAGTGGAACAACAAGAACCTGGTAATATGAAGTTTTCTATTTATCAGAAAACTCTTGATGATATGAGTGTTGAGATATTCCAAGGTGATTATATTGGATATTATGAAACAGAAGACAGGGTAAGATATTATGTGGTGTCTGATGACGGATATGTTAAGTCAGATAATAAACACACTTATGGTGGATACAAACCTTTCTATAGAAGTATTATTGCAACATACGTAAGTGAAAACGAATTTAGAGGAATATAATGAAAGTAATCATAACAGGGTCTCAGTTTGATTCTATCTTTATTGGTAAAAAAGTTATGGTGTACTATAATTTACATAAACACACTTTCTCGGTTACATATGATAGTAAAGTAATATTACACGCTGACTATGTTAAATTAGGGGATGTCGAGTTTAGAGTTAGAAAAGGTGGGAACGAAAGGGTTCGACAACAAAAGAGTAAGAACGTACACGCCTTTGTTATTGGAAGATTATTAGACTATTGTGAGTACCCTTGTGATGATATTCCATCTCCATCATCTGATAAGATTGTAACTTATAATCCGTATAAACATAATTCGTTTATATATAAAGATAGTGAAGAACCTGTATATAACGCCAAAGAGGTTGATATGATAAATTCACAAAATAAACTATTTGTAGTTAAAGAATAATGCCATTACCAAGAAACGTAGTTAAACCAACATTACCATTAGTCCCTAAGAAGACGTTGTCTGCTCGTAGGGAACAGCTGTTGGAATATATTAATGAAGACGGAACTTACTTACCTAAGTCGGTATTACATGCCGATTTGGATAGGGGGATGTTAGATTTTGTTAAGGGAGACTTAGAAGTTATAACTGCAGGTAAAGTTGTACCTATGGTTGATATTATTATTACAACTCAAAACTGGACTCAGTACGTAGAAACTGCGTTATTTGTTGATTTAGATTATAACCCTTCACCACCATTCATTACCGTAGTGAGAAATCCTGAAGTAAAGTTCGGAACTAATCCTTCATTACAATATACAATCCCAAATAGAAAACAATTTTACTATGCCTCGGTTCCAACATGGAATGGTAATGAACAGGGTATGGACATCTACACAATACCTCAACCAGTTCCTGTTGATATCAACTATAG
>Ga0181355_1001165_pt1 | contig 11542 bp, 10 predicted proteins | sample Fa13VDMM15DN_FD_130099 | JGI IMG/M metagenome (GOLD analysis project Ga0181355, IMG submission 130099) | Freshwater viral communities from Lake Michigan, USA - Fa13.VD.MM15.D.N | ecosystem: Environmental > Aquatic > Freshwater > Lake | place: USA: Michigan | collected 2013-09-23 | reverse complement strand
GGTAAAAAAACAACAAAGAAAAAAGTTGAACAAAATCCTTTTGCAATTTGTACATCCTCATTAGGTTTAGAAGGTAAAAAGAAAGATGATTATACTAAAGGTGAAGATAAAAAATTTGAAAGATGTGTTCTTGGTGTCAAAAAGTCATTAAAAGAAGGTAAAAATCCATATGAAGTAATTTTGGAACAAAAAATGAGAGAGATTGTTGAAGCAAACATAAGACCAGCAATTACTAAAAAAGATTTAATGAATTTAATGAGAAAAAAAATGACTAAAGAGTCTTCAGAAATGACAGAATCTTCAGGAACTAAAGAGAAGGAAAAAACTAAAGAGAAAGAAAAAACAACAACAAATCCTAGAAAAAATCCTTTCCAACCGGCACCTAATGCTGACCCAAAACCAAAAGGTTCAGGAACTAAGGAGAAAGAAAAAACTAAAGAAAAAGAAAGAACAACAACAAATCCTAGAAAAAATCCTTTTCAACCAGCTCCTAATGCTGAACCAAGACCAAAAGGTGAATTACCAAAATATTTGAATTTTGGTAAAATGAATATTAAATTAAAAGGTGAGTAAGATGAAAAAAGAACAATTAGTAAAAAGATTGGTTAGTCGAATTAATGAGGCACCTATCGGATACGAAGGGCCTGAAAGAATGTCTCCTGATATCCAATCTAAATTTGAAAAAGGTGAAACTCCTCTTTCAGGTAGTAAAGCATTTCCTGAAATTACACCTGAAGGACCGGATAAACCATCTAACTTTGAGCAACTTATTGCTTCACAAAGATTTAAAGAGGTTATCAACAGATTAAAAAGATATACGGGTCTTCAAGATGTTACATCAGAAAATTCGATGATGCAACTTCAAATGATGGTGATGAGCGCTATGCAAGAAATTGCTCAGATTGAATCCGAAAATAAAGAATACTTGGAAGAACTTGCAATTGAAGTTGTTCAAAAAGAATTTGCAATTCCTGAAGGCTCGTTACAATATGATGTAAAGTTGGTTAAACCAAATGATATTGACTCAAGTAAGTTATCACCTAAAGGTGAGGAACCAAGTGATGAAGAAATTGAAGATATGTTTGGTTCTGAAGAAGAACAAGAACAACTTGAAGATTTTATGGATTCATTTGAACAATTTGACTTAGAGAAGGCTAAAAGAAGATTTATTAACTCACTTATCCAAGGGGCAGCTAAACAATCTTCTTATATGTTTGAATTATTAAATAGAGAGTTAAATGCTATTAACCCAAGGTTATTAAATTTGTATGGTGTGTTTATGTCATTTGCGGATTCACTTTATTGGTTAATGCCTGACTCAATGGTTCAAGGTATGGCGGGTGATGGAGAATCTACTTTTGGTATGTCTGAATTGGATGCTAAAACTGACCCACCGACAGTAAAGGCTCGTGGTGTTAACTTACCAATCCTTATTCATGAACTTGCTAAAGGTGTTATGGAAATTGCTGGAACATATGGATTACCAAAAGATAAGACAAGACAAGAGGCTGTAATTAACTCACAAGATACTGTTGTAGGCGAAATTTGGGATATGAGATTAGGTCCAGTTATTTGGCAAAAGTTTCGTGAGTCTTATCCTGATGAGTTATTTGATGACGATAAGAGAAACTTACAACAATATTTCCTTGTTAAGTTTGCTGAACTTACCCCAAACGAATTCTTTGCAATGGCTCGTGAAATTTTATCAGGGTCACCAAAAGGAAAGAAAATGGTAAAAGACATGGTTGATGAAATTGTTGAAGAACTAAAAGGATATGAGTATGAAGACAGTATGAAGAAATACGAAGATGATAGTGACGACGATGATGATGAGGATTTTGACGATTTCTTAAAAGGATTAGGTATCAACTAAAAACTTTAAAACCCTTCAGAGATGAAGGGTTTTCTATTTTATTATAAATTTTATATTTATAGTATATGAGTTTATCTAAAGAAGCCGTTTTAATGGAGTATGCTAAGTGTATGAGGTCAACACCATACGCTCTTAAAACTTATTTACAGACATACGACAACACTGTTTCAAAGTATGTTCCGTTAGAGTTATTCCCTGACCAAATTAGTTTGGTTGAGGATTACGAGAATTATAATGAAAATATTGCACTGAAGTATAGACAAGCCGGAGTATCTACGGTAACTGCCGCTTGGTCATCAAAAAAACTTGTTTTTGCTAAAAAGAATAGTCCTGAAAAAGTTTTGATTATTGCAAATAAGTTGGATACTGCGGTTGAGGTTGCAAATAAAATTAGAGCGTTTACCGACCAATGGCCTAGCTGGGTTGGTGTTGGGTTTTCCGCTGAAAAAAATTCACAAAGACATTTTAAATTAACAAATGGGTGTGAAGTTAAGGCGGTTGCAACATCTAAGGATGCTCTTCGTGGTTACACACCCACAATATTAATATTTGACGAGGCCGCATATATTGAGGCTGATAGTGATTTTTGGGCGGCTTGTATGGCATCCTTATCAACAGGTGGTAAGGTAATAGTTGTATCTACACCAAACGGATATGATGCAATCTATTATGAAATTTATGACCAAGCGTTAAAGGGAATGAATGAATTTAAAATTTCCCCGATGGTTTGGTATAAAGACCCAAGATACGCTAAAGATTTATCATTAATCAATGTTAAAGATGTTATTCATTATTATTTAAATCGCAATGAATATCCAAATGTTGAAATTATTGAATATAACAATAAGGAAAAAAACTTTGATGAAATAAAAGAATTAATTTCTCAGGGATATAAACCAAGTTCTTCTTGGTATGAGTCAATGGTAAAGAAACTTAAATACGATAAACGTAAGGTTAATCAGGAGTTGGAATGTGCGTTTCTTGGTTCAGGTGATAACGTATTTAATTCTGATATGTTGGAAGATTTAAGGGTAAATATGGTTAAAGAACCACCTACAAAGATGATGGGTGGTGGACTATGGATTTGGAAAGAACCTGAAATAGGTAAAAAATATATCATGGGTGTTGACGTATCTCGTGGTGATAGTGAGGACTTCTCAACATTCCAAATTGTCGATTTTGATACAAGAGAACAGGTTGCTGAGTATGTCGGTAAACTTCCTCCTGATACTTTGGCTGAAATATGTTATAAATGGGGTAATATGTATAATGCATTTATTGTTGTGGATATTACTGGTGGTATGGGTGTTACAACATCTTTACGATTGAGAGAGTTGGGTTATAGGAATGTGTATGTTGATGGTGTTGATATCTCAAATAAGTGGCAATACGACCCAAAGGCAACAGAAAAAATACCAGGTATTAATTTTAACGCTAAAAGAGTTCAAATTATTGCAACATTTGAAGAATATTTAAGACATGGATTTAGAATAAACTCAACTCGTTTATTAAATGAAATGAACACATTTATTTATGTGAATGGACGACCTGACCACCAAAAGGGGCAACATGATGACTTGATTATGTCTGTTGCTATGGCTCTTTATGTTGGAGAAACATCATTTACATCACTTAATAAGGTGACAAATCAAACAAAGGCGATGATTGATTCGTGGACTGTTAACACAAATGAATTTAACAGAAGACAATTCATGGACCCTGTAGTTTCATATCAACAAGAAAACTTTAAACGAGAAGCAACAAAAAGTGACTACGAAAACTATTTATGGTTATTCGGGGGACGAAGATAAAATTATGGGAACATCAAATAGAAAAAAAACAAATAAAATATTTACAGGTTCTAAACTTATTGTTGGTGGACAAGGTAATAATGGAGTGTTAAGAAGTAAAAATAGTGGTTTAAATAACATTTTAAAAACTCCTAAATCAGATTCTGATTCTTCAGCACCACCTGAAACAACATAATTTTTTCAAATTATATTCAACAATCTAATTAAAATATTATACTTAAAATATGAGTGAAAATAAACTAACGGTATGGCAAAGGTTATCCCAAACATTTGGACCCAATTCTCTTTTGGGCCAGGATTACCCTACGTACAAATATGATAAGAGTGAGTTGTTAAAAACAACTTCCAAGTCTGAATTCGACAGAGAAAAACTTCAAGCCCAACAAACTTATTATTTAGCAAACCAATGGGGTAGAGTTGAGAATAATCTATACACACAGGCAGTTTTTTATGAACCAACTCGTTTATCGTCTTTTTATGACTACGAGTCAATGGAATTTACCCCTGAAATTGGAGCGGCTTTAGACATTTACGCCGAAGAGTCAACAACAATTAATCAGGATGGTTATATGTTACAAATTTATTCTGAGTCATCAAGAATTAAATCAATTTTAGGAGATTTGTTTAATAACGCTTTAGATATTAATACCAACTTACCTATGTGGATAAGAAACACATGTAAGTATGGTGATAATTTTGTATATCTTAAATTAGACCCTGAAAAAGGTATTATAGGATGTATGCAATTACCAATCATTGAGATTGAACGATTGGAAGCTGGTATGGGAGCACACTCAACAGATTCAACCACCAATCCTGAAAAGAAACATTTGAAATTCAAATGGAAACAAAAGGATTTAGAGTTTAATACTTGGGAAATTGCTCACTTTAGATTACTTGGTGATGATAGAAGACTTCCTTATGGTACTTCTATGTTAGAAAAAGCTCGTCGTATTTGGAAACAATTATTGTTATCTGAAGATGCAATGTTGATTTACAGAACATCAAGAGCACCTGAAAGACGTGTATTTAAAGTATTTGTTGGAAACATGGATGATGCTGATGTTGAACCATATATCCAAAGATTTGCCAATAAGTTTAAGAGAAGTCAAACGGTTGACCATAAGACAGGTAATGTGGATATGAGATTTAATCAAATGGCGGTTGACCAAGATTATTTTGTTCCAGTTAGAGATACTGCACAGGCAAGTCCTATTGAGACATTACCAGGAGCCGCAAACCTATCAGAGATTGCCGACATTGAGTATATCCAAAAGAAATTGTTAACTGCTCTTCGCGTTCCTAAAGCATTTTTAGGTTTTGAAGAAACTGTTGGTGATGGTAAGAACTTATCATTACAAGATATTCGTTTTGCTCGTACTATCAATCGTATTCAAAAGAATATGATTTCTGAATTAAATAAAATTGCAATCATACACCTATTCATTTTAGGTTTTGAAGATGAAATATCAAACTTTACATTAAGTTTAACAAATCCATCAACTCAAGCTGATTTGATGAAAATTGATGTATGGAAAGAAAAAATTCTATTGTATAAAGATATGGTTGCTGACCCTGGTAGTGGTGTTGCCGCAGTGTCTATGTCATGGGCAAAGAAACATATTCTTGGGTTTTCTGATGATGAGATTAAACTTGATTTACAACAACAACGTATTGAAAGAGCTGTGGGTGAAGAACTTAAGAAAACTGCTGAGGTCATTACACATACAGGTATATTTGATAACTTAGATAAGTTATATGGTAAGAAAGAAGGTGAACCAGCTGGAGCACCTACTGAAGGAGGGTCTACAGATACAGGAGGTGGATTAGGAGCACCACCTGATTTAGGAGGAATGGGAGATATGGGAGGAGAATCACCGGCACCACCTGAATCACCATCACCACCCGCAGAAGGGGGTGCATTACCTGAAAACAATGAAAGAAATAAAGAAAATTTAAATATTATTTTAGAAAATACGGGAATGTTAAATGAAGATGATATTATAAATCTAAGTCGAGTACAAGAATCCTTAGGAGAAATGGGTAATCAATTGGATAAACTACTTAAAGGTTGATATTTATATAAAAAAATATAGATATGAGATTCGGATTAATAAAAACATTAGTAGAAAATAAATTAATTGATTCCTTTGTTAAAGGAACTCTTAAAACTGATATGAGACTTTTTGAAAGAAAATTACTTAAAAATAGTGATTTTTGTAAATTAATGTCGATATATGATAATTTAAAAGAAAATAAAGAATTAGATAAAGAAACCGCAACTTATTTGGTTGATGATTTATCTAATGAATTTAGACAAATTAAATTATCTGAGAATACAGTAAGTTTTGTTAAAAGTTGGACTAAAGATATTGTGCTTGAAAACAAATACAAAACAATTGATGAACTATTTTATGGTGACTTACTAAAACCTGAAAAGAAATCAATTGCTAAAAAATCAATTGTTGAGTCTTTAGGTAAAAAACCAATACTTAAGGAAAATAAACCCTCGAATGTCCCAATTAGTTCAATGTTAAAAGTTGCTAATAAGACTGCTGAAAAATATTTAGAAAACTTAACTGAGTCTGAAAGAAATTCTGTAAAAGAAGTTTTATCATCAAATAATGAGAATTTAAAAACAAAATTTACTGAATTAAAAGAAACTGCAATTCAAAAAATTGACACTCTTATTTCTGAATCAGATGAAGAATTATCAAAAGTTTTATTAGAAACAAAAGAAAGACTTACAAATGTAAAACATTCTAAAAAAGAATATATTAAGTTAATGAATTTAACTCAAAATTTATAATTCATTATTTTTTGAATTTTTATAAATAGCATCGTTTAAAATCTGACGTTTTATGTCAGATTTTTTTTTGTAGTTTTTTCTGTTTTGTAACTCTACAATCATTTTAGTTTTTAAAACTTTTGACTTAAAGTTTTTTAAAGATTTTTCTAAATCGTTATTTTTAACGGGAATTATTAACATTTTGACAACTCGGTTTTTGTTGATTATTATTACTTACATAAATAAACGAAGATATGAAAAACTTGTAAATGAAAAAAGGAAAAAGTTGTGTGGTTAGAGGATATAAACAAATAAAATGTTCATATGGTACGGTTGACTCAAAAAATTTAAAATCAATTTATTTAAATATTCAATCTTGGGTCAAACCAAAAACACACGAAGAAAGTTGGAATAGAATTGTATCAGTTTTTAATAAAAATATTAAAACAAATTTAATAGAAATTATCGACAATGAATTATTAAATGAAAAATTTATAGTTGATTTGGATTTGAGAACAAGTGGAATATCTGTTAAAAAAAGGTCTTTCATGAATTTAGAGGTAACATTGTTTTTGAAAAAAGATATTGATTTTAAATCTACTGAGTTAAAAAATTCTATTAAAAATATTATAAATTATATTGAAACAGAATCGTTTAAAAAATCGAATTATTTTAAATTTTACCTTACAAAATCGAGTAAAACAAAAACAATCGATAAAATAGAAAGTATTTAATATTTATCTATAAAAGATAAAATGCAAAATTACAAAATATTAGGTCCAAGAGAAATTGGTAAAGGTATTTTAATTGAGATGGATGCTGGGTATGTTTCCCCAACAGAAAAGAATAATCAAATCTTCCTACAAGAAAGTAAGGATTTTAAAGATTATTCAAAACCATTTGAATTCTACGCCGTTCTACAAAAATACAATACGCCAAATAGAAACGGTAGAACATATCCTGAAAGAATTTTAAAGAGAGAGTCTGAAAATTATATAAAAAATTATATAGGTAAGAAAACTTCTTTATCTGAACTTAATCACCCTGAGTCTTCATTGATAGATTTAGATAGAGTATCACACATGATTACAGAGATGTGGTGGGATGGTAATGTCCTATTAGGTAAACTATTACTTCTAACTTCACCAGGGTTTCATGAGAGAGGTATTGTGTCAACAAAGGGTGACCAAGCGGCAAACCTATTAAGATTAGGTGTAACGTTAGGTATATCATCAAGAGGGGTAGGTTCCTTGAAAAAAGTAGGTGACCAAAATGAAGTACAGGACGATTTTGAATTAATTTGTTTTGACTTAGTATCTTCACCGTCAACACCAGGAGCTTATTTATTTACTGAACCTGATGGTAGATTTGCGTTTGAAGAAAACATTCAAGAAGAAAATGAACTAAAAGCTTCTAGAACAGTTAACAAATCGCTTGATTTAATGGGAAGACTTACCGATTATTTAGGAAAATAAATAATTATGGAAATGGACGAAAAATACTTTGTGGCTAAAATCCAATACGATTTGCCAGATGAAAACACAGGAAAAATTAAAAAAGTAAGAGAAGAAAAACTTGTAAGAGGTTATTCTGTTACCGATGTCGAAGCTAAAGTTACTGAAGCTTACAAATCATTTAGTTATGATTGGAGAATTACTTCAGTAAGTGAAAGTAAAATTGACGAAGTGTTTGAGTAATCACAAAGTTTAAAAAGAATTTAAAAGGGGACGAAAGTCTCCTTTTTCATTTATATACTAAAAAAAATTAATTTTTCTAAACATCTATATATTTATTTAATAAAATAACGCACAAATGGCAGAAAAAAACTTAGTTGAAGAAGCATTAATCCAAATACAAAATTTGGAAGAAGCAATCAATGAAAACGCAAAAGAAATACTTCATTCTACAATGAAAGAAGAAATTAGCGAATTAGTAAAAGAGTCTATGAAAAATGGGGCTGAAGAAGAAGATGAATTTGAAGTTGAAGATGAAATGGTATCTGAAGAAGAATCTGAAGAGGAAGAAGACGAATTAGAATTTGAAGACGAGTCTGAAGAAGACGAATCTGAAGAGGAAGAAGACGAATTTGGAACTGAAGATGACGAAGATTCCGATGAAATGTTTGACATGTCAAATTTATCTGATATAAGTGGTGACGATGAATTCGGTTCTATGGGAATCCAAGATTTATCTGACGAGTCAATGGACACAGTTTTAAAAGCTTTTAAAGAAATGAAACCTACCGACACTTTCGAAATTAAGAAAGATGGTGATTTTATTCATTTGAAAGATGAAGAAGATGAATATCTTATTCAGACTGAATCGGAAGAAGATGAATTTGAAATGGGTGACTTTAATGAAGAAGAAGAAGAAGAAGAAGAAATCGTTTACGAAATCGAAATGGATGATAAAGCTGAAGAAGATGGTGAAACTTACGAGATGTATAGTGAAATGTATTCTGAAGAAGAAGAAGAAGAAAATGAAGAATACATGACAGAATCATCTCAATTAGTTGGATTATCAAAAGGTTTTAAATCAGAAACAAAAGAATCAACTAAAGCTAAAGTTGGAAAAGGTGGTTCAGTTGGGAAACCTAAATTTGATTATAAAAAATCAAAAGGTGGGTTTGACGAAAAGAAAACTTACGTTAATCCTACTAAAGGAACAGGTAAACCTAAGTTTGAATTTAAAGAAGATGACAGTTTTGAAATGCCGTCAAGAACTCCAAAATTATCTAAGGAAGAAGCTAAAGAAGCTTCACGTACTTACGGTATGGGATGGAGAGATGGAGCACTTAAAAAAGGTGCAAGAGCAGGACAAAATCAAGCCCGTCTTTATACTGAATCTATGGTTGAAGAACTTGAAATGTTAAAAGTTAAAAATGAAGAATACCGAAAGGCTTTAAATATGTTTAGAGATAAACTTAACGAAGTTGCTGTATTTAATTCAAATTTAGCATATGCTACAAGATTGTTCACTGAACATTCTACATCAAAGCAAGAAAAAATTAACGTTTTAAGAAGATTTGATTCTGCAGAAACTCTTAAAGAATCTAAAGCTTTATATAGAACAATAAAAGAAGAACTTGGAGGAGAATCCAAAAAGTTCATGACTGAGTCAATCGAAAAAGTAATTGATAAATCTCCACAGTCAGGTTCAGCAGTTAATCTGATTGAATCTAAGACTTACGAGAATCCTCAATTCTTGAGAATGAAAGACATTATGTCAAAAATAATAAAATAAACTTAAAAATAAAAAACCTATAAAATAAATGGGAGCATTATTAGAAAGTGGATTAGTTGGTAACATCGGTCTTAAGCACTTGAAAGTTATCAAAGAAGACACTATAAACAAATGGGACAAATTAGGGTTCCTAGAAGGTCTTAGAGGCCACCTAAAAGAAAATGTTGCACAATTGTATGAAAACCAAGCGTCACATTTGATTAACGAAGCATCATCATCATCAGATTCAGGGTCATTCGAAACTGTGGTATTTCCTATCATCAGACGTGTGTTCTCTAAATTATTGTCTAATGAGATTGTATCTGTACAAGCTATGAACTTACCAATTGGTAAATTGTTCTACTTTATACCTAAGATTCAAGGTTATTCAGGCGGTAGCGCGATTAACGGATTAAATGTTACTTCTGGTGACCACTACCCACCGGTAGGTGGTCCTGGTAACTATCCTGGTGACCCAAATGCAGGTTACACTACTGGTACAGGAACTGCTAACAACCCAACTTACGCAAAAAACCTTTATGATTTATTCTACGAAGGAACTGAGCCAGGTCTTAACCCAGCAGGTTTATTCGATTACTCTAAAGGTCGTTTCATTACTCTTACATCTGCAACTCCAACAGTTGCTTGGTCTGACGGAGCGTTGATTCCATCAGCATACACTACTAACAGTAGTGCTGAATATAGAAAAATTATTGTAGCATTATCAGGTTTTACACAAGCTGGTCTTGGTAAATTAATTGGACCAAACGGTCAAGAACAAGATACTGATGAGTTTTTGTCTAACTTAGTTCTTTATACGGATGTTGCAACAGTTGCAACTAACTTAAACACATCAACATTTACACCACTTTTATTCCGTGTTGTTACTCAAAAATATGGTCAAGGTATTGTAGGGCCAAACTCTACACGTACTCAAGCAGCATTTAACAGTACAACAACAGGTGGCAACGGTGGTTATTTCGATAACGTTTGTAACCAATCTGGTTTCATCTATTTAGAAATTGATACTCAAGTTCCAGCGTGTATCGCATGTGGACAGTCAACTCCTGATGGATATTCTGGAGCTACTTTAATTCCATCAACAACTGCTTGGAGTGGTGCTTCTGCTAATACAAACATCAAGGCTGCTTGGAGACGTTACGAAGAATTAGAATTTGAAGACAAAATTGGTGAAGTTTCTTTTGACCTTGAGTCAGTAACTGTATCTGTTACAGAAAGAAAATTAAGAGCACAATGGTCTCCAGAACTTGCTCAAGACGTTGCGGCATTCCACAACATCGATGCTGAAGCTGAATTAACAGCTTTATTATCTGAACAAGTTGCGGCTGAAATTGACCGTGAAATCTTACGTGACTTACGTAAAGGTGCGGCTTGGACATTACGTTGGGATTACAACGGATGGAAGCGTCTGAACAACCAATCAACTCCTTACACTCAAAAGGACTGGAATCAAACGTTGATTACTGCAATCAACCAAATTTCAGCTCAAATCCACAAGTCTACTTTAAGAGGTGGAGCTAACTGGATTGTTGTATCTTCTGAAATCAGTGCAATCTTTGATGACTTGGAATACTTCCACGTATCAAACGCAGCTCCTGAGCAGGACCAATTCAACATGGGTATCGAGAGAGTTGGTACATTAAGTGGTCGTTATCAAGTATACCGTGACCCATACTTCCCAGCTAACACTGTGTTGATTGGTCATAAAGGTACTTCTTTATTGGACACTGGATATATCTACGCTCCATACGTACCGTTACAATTAACTCCAACAATGTATAACCCGTTCAACTTTACTCCAATCAAGGGTATCATGACAAGATACGC
>Ga0181355_1001164_pt1 | contig 11549 bp, 22 predicted proteins | sample Fa13VDMM15DN_FD_130099 | JGI IMG/M metagenome (GOLD analysis project Ga0181355, IMG submission 130099) | Freshwater viral communities from Lake Michigan, USA - Fa13.VD.MM15.D.N | ecosystem: Environmental > Aquatic > Freshwater > Lake | place: USA: Michigan | collected 2013-09-23 | reverse complement strand
CTACGTCATGCGCTGCTTGCCTGCCTGCTTGTCACCTAGTCGCGTTGTACGTCATGTCTTGCCGCGTTGTATCGTGCTGCACTGCAATGCGTTATGTCCATAACTTCCGATAACAATTGTAGTAGATAGTTGAAAGCGACTGGTTTATTGCAAGCGGCTTGCAAGAAGAATGCGCGAGGATGGCCCAGGAATCGTTTTGTTTGCACGTCCGCTGTATTGGTATGGCCGAAAAATGCAAGCTTGCCACAGGCTTTGTTATGTCGCCGGATGCGGTGGCTGATGTTGTCGGATGCTTTGCCAGACTCACTCAGATGGTCCAGGCAAATATCGCTATATAGCGATATAACGATACAGCGATGCAATCTTTTTAGGCTGGTCTCAAATTATAGGCTTGACGTGTCTTAAAAAACCATGTTTAAAATTATCTCCGACCAGCATCTCTCATCCGCTCGTTTGTTTCTCTCTAGTCAGTCGCTCCTGATCGTTGTCTCATCTCCGAGCCTCTATTGATTCTTATTCGAATAGCTGGCACGCTTAATGCTGCGATTTCGCTTAATGTCCTGGACTTGCGATACTTGCAAAAAATCCCTATTTCCTGCTAGGTAGTTTTTGCCCTATGTCGGCAGTTTTTGCCTATAAAAGCGGCAAATATTGCCATGGCACGATTTTTGCTGTTCATTTTTCATGCGTAAAGTGTTGGAAATAGTGATTAGAAAAGATGGCACGGCCTTTGCTATGTTATCAAGTGCCGATAATGGCACTCAAAAAATGAAAATTAAATCTATCAAATACAACGGGGAATCTTTTGACTATTCCACAGAAAAATGCATCGATTCTTATGAGATCACAGTCTCATTAGACTTAGGAAACGGAGAGTTTGATCATATAGGATATCTTCCAGCTGATGCTCCTGAAGCACTGGTGAAGGAATTAATATTAGAGGAATTAGAGGGACTCTCGAACTAAAAAAATCAAATCAAATCAAATCCATGAAATTTCATCTCACTCATATCTCATCTAATATCAAGACCGGACCTATCCCTGTCACGACCTCAGACTCTAAGACTTGCCCAGACGTTTGTCCTTTCAAGAAGTCCGGATGCTATGCGGATAGCGGCCCGCTTGCCATTCACTGGAGAAAAGTCTCCTCCGGCGCTCGCGGCGACTCGCTCGAGATCCTGGCACGTCAAATCCGCTCTTTTCCTCGAGGCCAGGTATGGCGGCACAATCAGGCTGGGGATTTGCCAGGTCTTGGCAATGCCATCGACTCCGACTCGCTCAAAACTATCGTGGACGCAAACCGAGGCCGCCGTGGTTTCACCTATACTCACAAGCCATGCGATGGTGATGGCAATCTCGAGACCGGAAACCGTGCGGCAGTGCGTTACGCAAATCGGGAGGGGTTGACGATCAACCTCAGCGCCAATAATCTTAACCATGCTGATCGCCTAGTTGATTTGCAAGCGGGGCCGGTCGTTTGCGTAGTGCCGGAATCAACTGAGAACGTATTTTATACGCCTGAGGGCCGTAAGGGCATTGTTTGCCCAGCCCAGCAAAGGGACGACATAACGTGCGCCAATTGCCAACTATGCACCAAACGTGACAGGTCGATCATCATCGGATTTCGCGCTCACGGAACATCAAAGAAAAAGGCTGAAGCTATCGCATCGCAATAAGGCGAAACGGGAGCGTCTCCCGTCCTATCGAACCGGCAAACGATAGCTGAAGAGCCTGCCACACATTAAACACAAACACACTATGTCAGAAAATACAAAAACTCCACTACGTTCAATCTCCGCCATCGCACGAGATATCCGCGCCGATTGGAAGAACGTTAACTATGCAGCGAAGCCATATTTGCAAGCCATGCTTTGGATTCATTCCCTACATGATTCATTTGGGCATGATTCCGGTGAATCAATTGTTCGACACTTCCTTTGCAATGCAGCAAGCTATCGAGGAGAAAAGGCTAAAGCTCTAAAGACCGAACTAAAGACACTATGCGGAATGAAATAAAATGAATAAGCTGCACTCTCACAAGCAAAAAGCCCAGGCGCAAGACAGATTCTTCGTCCTTCTCTTCATACTCTCAACATTAATCGCGGCACTAGTTTTTACCCTATTATAAAAATATGACACAAAATAAAATCAGAGCATCCTTTTGGGATGCATTCCCGAAACTTGAAAAGACGGCCAGACAAAACAAAACGAAAAGCAAAGGCCAGAATGCTCAAAGCACAGATACAAGAACGGCTTTTGTTGACTATTTAGACTCGCTCCAAAAGGCGGGGGTCATTTCAGAAAAAACGGCATTCAACGCAACGCTCTAAAAACTAAACACATGAGAACACACACACTCCACGCGCAGCGTCCAATCTATTCGCGGGAGGCTGTCCAACAATGCATCAACACTTCCCGCCGGAAGATATCCAAACGAGAAGCGAAACTGATTCACTCCCTTCTCGCTGGATGGGAACACACGCAAACGCAAACATTCATTGGCATGAATAATGCTACGCAAAAGACCAACACTCAACCAACTCAAAACACATGACAAAACTAGAGGAAATACACATACTCTCACAGGCAGCAGAAAAACTTGGCCCCTTCTCATATTGCGGAGTCTGGCTGAAAGACCAGTTGGACGCTATCGAACACGATATGCGCTGCGACATCATTCCGAATGTATCCTGGTCTGAAACACGCCGAGAGCAGACCAGACTGATTCTGGAAGGCATGGAAGAGGCAAAGCGCCTCACAGACAACGCTACTAAGGAGGCAGAACGCATTCTGGAAAGCGCCCGGAAACAGGCTGATCTCATCAGGAACACACTCCGGCGCGATTTGAAGGAGGCATTGGAAAGGATTTAGATTCTCCCACACTGCCTCTCTCAACATCGAGGGGGCAGCAGGGAGAGGCTAATGCTGATCCAATCGTTAACAATAAACACATACAACACATGACAACACCAACACCTGGCCCTGAGTGGGTCAAATTCAAACGCAGTCTGCCACCTCAACGCACGATAACACGATACAACGGAACAACACGTGAACGCTATGAGTGCTATTTACTCAACGCCAACGATGGAAAAGGCGGCGACATAACACGCGCCGGAATGCCACTGAAATCGTTCGAGGAGTGGATTAATAGCTAACACTATGCAAAAAGTAACATTCGACGGAGGCGTATTCGCTCCGAAATCATTCGCACTGCACCGGATAACATCACCAAACTGGAGCGGACGATGCTCTGCATGGTTCCTCGCAGATGGAACGCTAACGGATGCGGAACACATCCGCATGGACGGCCAGGTGCGAAATGTGCGGCATGGCAAGGCTATGTGGAAGGAACTGGAACGTATAGGAAAGGCGTGGAAATGAACGAAAAAATAACAACCGCAAAACACTTTGGACTTCATAGAAGCCTTCTCAGATGCGCGGCATTGCGACTTGCATTAGGTGAAATGCAGCTGTTACCACACGCTAGGGACATGGTGAAAATACGCCGCATTCTTGAGCGGTTCAAGCTGCATGACGCATTCGCGTTCTATGCAACCAAGCCGGAGTTGTTTGGTATAATGTAGTCAGACACTCTGCACATTCTACGGATTGTGCAGCAGTCTGGCAATCATGCCGGAAGCTGTCAGATAATGACAGAAACAAACAAAAAACACACATGAAAATGAACAACACAATTACATTCGACGGCAAACGCACGTCAGTGTCATCATCAGGAAATACGGAATGGTTCGAGTTTATCGTAACCACAACAAAACGCATCACTCTGTCCGGCGCTCGGTCAGTCGGTCAGATCCATGGCATGGGAGGACAAGACTTCTCATGTGAAGAATCAACACAAGACGGCCTGCACGTCTATAAATGCAAAGCAACCTGCTATTCAGACTAGATTATGAAAACAACACCTAGCAAAACAACCAACGGAAGCCACTGTCTCCCTCCAGAAGCATACATTCATCTGTGGAAGGTCACAGCAAATCGAGTCATCAAAATTCCAAAGTTCAAGTCAACATATTACCCTAAAAAACAAAAATGAGAACACACGCACTACACAAGCAAAAGCCACTATTCCGATTCAAAGATTCACCAATGTCCGGTGAGTCAGTCAAGCAGGAGCTTGTCGAAGCTCTCGAGGCCGTGTTAGACTGCTACGGAGACTCGGATACCCTGCTCATGGCTCAGTGCAAGGCAGCACTGGCAAGCGCCAGGAGGAGGAACGGAACATGGTAATCCTGTCCACAACTCACAGGAATATGGCATTCGATAGCCTAAGAATAGCAGAACTTCACGCGATTGAACACATTACGGACAACGTGTGTGTCCTTTCCGAATGCGGCAAGGTACTTTCATTCAAGCGTAAAGGCCAAGATGACTTCACGCGCATTGCAAAGTCAACGATCTGCGATACGCCATTGAGACAACCAACTTGTTAACAATAATATGACCGGAGAACAACTACGCGATTACGGAATCTCGAAAGTGGATTCCAACACTCCAGAATCTTGGAGGAACGACTGCGACTATATTATAGGCTGGCTCGCTCGCAATGGGGCTGAGTTCACCGCTGAAGATGTCCGCGCATGGATACCAGAGCCTCCACATCCCAACGCAATGGGCGGACGTTTCATCGCAGCACTGAAGGCTAAAAAGATAATCCGGCTGGAATATCGGAAGGCAACGCGCCCATCAGCTCATGCTAGGGTACTTGCGGTTTATCGAGGTATCTAAAAAACACTCAGCAAAATAGGCCGCTCTTTAACCGGAGCGGCTTTTTTTGTTTACTCTTCTAATTCTTTAGCGGATGGAATCTCCAGGCGATCATTCACCAACTGAATCGCAATTTGCGTTCTAGAATCGTTCTCCTGCGATAGTTCTCCGCTGATTCTGGCATCCAACTCAATAGCCTTTAGTTTATCAGATACCTTTGGCCCTTGAATCGATCTATTGCCGTCACCATCAATGCTAATGGACGCAACGGAAGACTCCTCGTTTATGTCTTGCGGCTTGGCCCTAGCGATCTGAGCCATGAGAGAACGCTTCTCAGCGATGCTCATAACATTCGACAACCAGTTAGCATCTCTCAACTCAGCAATATATTTAGCGCAATTTGGACGCGCTGATATCGCGGACCCCTTCTGTGACGCATACTTGTTATTCGTCGCCTTGTACCCAGCTTGGAAAAACGCCTTGTACACAGGCATTCCGGTGCTTACGAACCTACAAAACTCACGCTCTTTTGGCGTTAAATCCGCCCCTTTTGCTCTAGCCATTACTCGTCCTTGGGTGGTTTGGGTTCGCTTTGTCCATAAACATGATTCGGATTCTGGCGTTCCCAGCGCGACAATTTGTCGTTAGCGTCCTGATCTTCAGCCCATCGCTTGTCTTCCCAATAGGATTCTGGGTCGTCGTAGTAGTCTCGTTTTGCCATAATTTTATTCAGTGAATGCTGTATCGTGTGGATTGTCAAGATGTTGTTGTTCGCAGTGCCATGTTACATCTGCCATTACCTTATATTTCGGGATCTCGCCTTGCACGAAAGACGGATCATGCCAGCGGATTCGATTGTTAGGCATTGCCGCGATCTGTCCTGACCCATCACAACATTTCAGTAAGTGAAAACATTTGTGCTGTGTAGGAGACAAACTGTATCCGTTGTCGGTGTGATCCAACGTGAACCAGTATTGTGCCGGAATGTCCTCGCCATCGCAATTACGGAATGTGCAGGACATATCCCTGAAATACGTGTACTGAACTACGCTAAACTCCAGACCCATGCAGTCCCATACTTGTAATTCGTTCACTTCATACGGATCAATTCCGCTGATTGGAAGCTTGTGATATAAGCAGTGAAGCGGTATCCGCGCCCATTGTGCGCCGCTCTCACAGAGTATGCTGAAATGAATCGCTCGCCCTGGTATGCTTGTAACGCCGGTAAATACACAAGGCTCATATCCCTCAACGTCATCAAGTCCGAAGAGGATTCGTTTCTCGACGTATCCGTAGATGTGTTGTGGTACTGGTGCGTTTAGTGTGTAGTGCATATTAGTCCATTAAAAACTGCGTTCCGGTTAGTTTCCCGCTCATCATTCGTTCCAGTACTGCCTCAACGTCCCACGGATATGGGCCATCAACATACTGCGTTTGGACTCCGTAGAGTTCAGAGTATTCCTCTAGATCAAGACCATCGTTTAGCAAACACTCGTGCAAATTGGCTCGTTTGATATGCGGAACTGGCTCTTGAATGATAGTCACGCCTATCTGCTCGCATCGTGGATACTCACTCATTTCGCGTCCTCTCCAAATGTATTCATTGAAATCTTCAGCAAATCTTGAATAGTATCTTCATCGAACAATCCTTCCTTTCCGCTTTCTTCAAGCGATGCGTGTTCTTTGATGCGATCATTGACGATCAGGCGGATTGCACCCTGTGCATTTTCAGACAGACGATGGAAAATTTTAGCCAGTTTGCCGATGAAGTGGAACTGATCTAGTTCTCCAGCACCACCACCGATTGACCATTGGCAAGCGATAACAAGAAGGTCTTCGTTGCCACCAAACTCTTGAACCCATGATAGCTTGACTGGTTTCTCCATTGATCCGCCTTTCTCGGCCTTCACATGGGATCTGGCCTCTTGGCAAGACCATTTCTCTTTTCTCGCTTGATCAACGAGTTGCAACACTTTGCGGTTGTTCTCTTGCTCATCGTCGGAGAACTTAGCAGTAGCAATCTCCACAGCCACGGTTGGACTGATCTCATTGCGAAGATGTGTCGGAATCCTAGCGGCGGCTCGATGCCAGTTGCTTACATGGCTATATGACATCTTCAGGCTCGATGCAATCTGCGTCAGAACATTCTCGTGTCCAGTAGCATAAAGGTAACGGATTCCATCACCTGCGAGCCACATTCCTTTGGATGACATATCAACACCCATGCCGATAGCGGCGGCATAATCCTCCGGCGTTGGGATAATCCCTTCTTTCGGCTTGAACTGCGTCATAAACTCACCGAAGTCATAGCGTTCCGAGAGCTTGCTGTAGCCATTGTCCAGACGTGTATTCAGTGCAGCTTCAAGGATTGATTCCTCAGTTCCAATCTCGTTTTCTTGTTTAACAATAGTCATCTTAAGTTCTTTCGCGTCAATCTCTCCACGATCAAACGCAATGATTGCACAGGCTTCTTCAAGCAGTGCAAAGTGGTTATTCGGAGAGTCCTCGTCCAGTTCATCCTCTCGTTCGCAGATCGAGATGAGTTTAGCTGCTGTCTTGATATCGGTTTTATATTTCCCAGCAAGCATTTCCGCTAGCTGCTGGCGTGTGATTGTTCCCTTTGGGGTGAGGAACTGACCCTTTAGTGTGTTCATGCAACAACTATTCAGCAATTTCTATGCCAAGTTCTTTTGCGATAATACGAGCAGCCTCTGTGGACATCGAACGTCCATTTTTTGTAGAGCGTTTCTTTAATTCCTTTTTAACCTTGTCAGGAAGGATAACCCCAAGAACTGGATATTTTTTCATAAAAGTTAGAGGCGGCAAGGAACCATAACCTCACCGCCTCAACCCCCATTAGAATTCGTCTTGCTCTGGCTTGAATGTTTCCTTAACGAAAGGAACGGATACCTTCAGCGAGAGGAACTGCTTGCCAGCTTTGCTAGTGCGGTTCCATGCTGCGATCTCCCATTCTTTTCCGTCAACATTGAGTTGACCCTTGAAGTCTGGGTGCTTCTCGTTCTTTTTCGTGTTAGTGAAGAGGACTCCACTATTTGTGTTATCATATTCTGGCATAATGTATTAGGGTTTGTAGAGTGCGATCCATTCACGAACCACACCGATTGTTGTTGTTAGTTCGCCCAAGAATTTTTGGGCAGTTGCTTCTTTCATCAGAAAGAAATCTGTTGCTTGTGCAGGGATCGTTCCTGCATGACGAAGTGCATTCATAAAGTCGTCTTGCGTTACTCCAGCTTCCATTAGTTTATTGAAAAGCCGTTGGTGTCCTTCACCATTGAATTTAGATTCATTCTTTGCAGGCTCTGTAGCCTTCACTGCCTTTGCTTTGGGTGTCTCGGCCTTCGCTGCTGGTTTAGGAGCTTCTGCTGGCTTCTGTGGCGCAGTACGACCCATTGCAGCTTCTCCGTCATCATCGTCTGGGCAGATCATAGTGACTGCCTGTAGTGCGTAGCGTCGAGCATAGCTGATCAGCGAGCCGATACCCTGGGGATCTTCCTTCGCTGGTTTCATGTATGTGCGGCTACGAATCCACTGACCCGATGAGTGCATCAGTTGTGTTTCGACATAGTATCCACGCTCATCAGAGCTTGGCATCTGGACTACGCTGAGTTGGTGCTTTGACAAGATGGGACGTGTTGCCTCCCATACAGCAGCCAATGATGCGTAATTTGACTTGAAAAACGGATTTGCTGAATCCTTTGTGACTGTTCCTACCTCGGCCTGCGCCTTCGCTAATGCGGCTGCAAGCTCGCCAATGTTTTCGCTTTGTGTGTTCATGCGGCTTTTATTTTACTTGGTTTTTGTCTGTGGTCAATAAAAAGTTTTTTATTTTTTTTAGAATGATGCGCTCGGAGGGACGTAGTTGTTTGCAAACTGCCAGTATTTGCAGACATGAGTAAACGCATTGTAATTTTCCGTAAGCGTCTTCTCGTCGTACCATGCCTCACCGATACGGCCAGGCTCTGTTGTGCTGATGTAGAGGTTAACTCCACGAGTAGCTTTAGCGACATGAGCGTAAGCCGCAATCTGCATTGGCTCTTTGCTCCAGGGTTTTATTTCGTATTCCGGCTTGGTCTTGCGGCTCTTGTAGTCAAGCACATACAACACACCATCCTTCTCGATAAGTGCGTCTGTAGTTCCGGCGTATCCGATCTCTTGGTTGACCAAACGTAGTTCGTGCTGGAGGAACTTAACTCTATTGTGATCAACCCAATTCTTTACTGGGGCAACGTAATCTTCCATGATTGGATCGTATGGAAGTCCTTGGAAGTGATTCTCAAGAGCCTTGTGGATGCTTGTTCCGAGGTCAGCAGCGTCTGCTACCTGCTTGAATGCGTCTTCCATTATGCGTGAGCAGTAGTCCTCATCACTCTCTTCTGGGTTACGAGGAAGAGTTAGGCTTGCCATGAGAACTTGCTGTTGCTTCCAGCGGTCAAGCTCCGGTGCGGCTAGGCACTTGAAGATTGTCGTGACTGATGGCAGGAGTCCAAGTGCTTTCGCGTCTCGAAGCGTTGTTCCACGCATTCCGCCTTTTGATTTGTTTGGAACTTCAAAGACTGCTTTGCCGTTCCTGTCGTAGTAGTGTCCTGATTCTTTCATTGTGTGTGTTTATTTTGTGTGTTGATTGCAGAGTGGGCAGATGGTGTAGTCCGGTTGGTTTGCCCTTTGCCAAGCGGAAATTGTGCATCCTAACGCGAATGCAATTGCGATCATTATGAGGAATTCTTTCATTTGTAGAGTAAGCTAAGAACTAAAGTTTTGAATTCATTCCAGACTAGCTGGCAGATGTAGTATTCGCGCTTGATGTAAAGCCAAGCAAGTTTTAGATGTTTCATGTGTTCGGTTTGATTGTAGCACTAAAATTCTATTGGGCTATTATTATTTGATTCGCATGGAATGTTGTTATTGGATTCGATCATATTGTTGTACTCCACCCACCACCGAACATCCATCGATGGCAGGTAGTCACACCATTCCTCCGGCCTATTCTCCATGACCCAAGTCTTGAATGATTGTTTCTCTCCACGTTCTTCACAGACATCGTACCATTGCCTCTTTCTTTGCGCGAGGTTGGCGTTAAACTGCGTTTTATAGGTGGTCTGCTGTGATGGTATTGATTTAGTAGTTAGATCGTCCTCCCAGCGTCTTCCGTTGATCCATGTTGCAGGGTGTGGAATGTACTGAGGGTCTGTCCAAAGCTTCATTTGTTTCTGAAGTGATGGCATGACTTCGGAGAGAACACACTTTTGTTTCTTCCATGCTTTCTCAGCGTGTGCTTTGGAAGCTTTGCGGGGGTAGGTGGAGTAGAAGGTTTCGAATTCAGACACTATCCCCTTTGAGGGGATTATAGGGGTATTTTCTAAGCTTTGTTCTATACTAGTATCTATGTTCACCTCAGTGTGAATCCTGCCTTCACATATAGGTGAACCCTGAGTTAACTCCTGTGTGAACCCTTGCTCTATCTTTTTCTCTGTTGGATTATGGATTTTTGGGTCTGAAGAAACATTATCAGCAACCAAAATCTGACGAACCCTTCCGTTAAAACCAGCGTCAATAATCAACCCCATGCCGCGAAGCTTACTAAGTGCATTCGATAATCGTGATTCAGTCGTATTCATAACCTCTGCAAGATATGCATTGCTTGCAAAACAATTGTTAGCGAAGCAGTCTATTTCAGCTATCAAACATTTCTCAAACCAAGTAAGGTCTTTCCTTCTCCACAAACTGGCGCGAATCCAAACTCCGCGAAATTCTTTTTTTGACTCACTCATATTTTAAAGGAGGCCACCCCCCGCCACGGCAAAAGACCGATTGAATGTCGGGTGAGAATATTTCCGTGACGGGGTGATGATGTGTTTATATTTCGATTTAATCTTTTGTTGCATTCGTTCTCACGCGAATGGCTGTATTCCTACAGCAGATTGAACACTACACCGCCTAAGTGTAGAGTGCAAGTATTGTTTAACGATAATTGAGAGTTCCCGATTTTATGTGATTACGGGAATGGCTATCTGTTGACCAGAGATTGCTTGCTCAAGCATTACTCCCCGCCACAATACCACGTTATTGCATCTCAAAATTATTTAAAGTTCGTACCCTCCGTCCTCACGCAGTAGTGCGTAGGCTTCCATTAACTTCTTAGTAGCTTGATCCACCCAGTCCATGCAGGCTGTTCGATCCGGCTTCTTGTAGTCAGAAATCGCAAGGATAATATCGGTCTTGGCTGACTGGAGTGCAAGCCATACTTTCTGTTCGTTGTTCATTTTAGTTTCTCCAATAGGGTTAGAAAAGCTCTGGTTGCTGTTGCAGGGACAACTCCATTTCCGAGGAGTCGCAGTTCGTCGGTTCGATTGTCACAGGAGATGTATAATGAACCATTTCCGATAGTTTCCCCGTGTTGGGAGCTATGAATCCGATCTCGTCTGGCCGCTGTCTCGGTTGTTTTCCCCAATGCCCCTTGCTCTCCATTTGAGTTAGGTCTCTGGTCGGCGTTATAACATCCATTGTTGATGCCGTTGGCCAATTCCCTGTTGTTGATAGCTGGAACTCTTGACTCGCTTCCACCTGCGGCGTGATCGGGTTCTTGCAGCTCGGCATAACCCAGCCCACTGGGAGTCCCATCAGCGTCTCGACCCAGCGAGGGTTGAGCTTCCCCGTCTGCGTCCTCTCCACCATCGGCGTCAGCTCCTTGTATTCCCGCTCCTCGTTGCCCCTGCCGCTCTTGTGGTCGCGTGCTGTCGGCGTGCCCCATTGCTTCGCTTGCATCCCAAGATTCAAGCTGTTCCGATTTTCTTCCGATGCAT
>Ga0181355_1001163_pt1 | contig 11554 bp, 9 predicted proteins | sample Fa13VDMM15DN_FD_130099 | JGI IMG/M metagenome (GOLD analysis project Ga0181355, IMG submission 130099) | Freshwater viral communities from Lake Michigan, USA - Fa13.VD.MM15.D.N | ecosystem: Environmental > Aquatic > Freshwater > Lake | place: USA: Michigan | collected 2013-09-23 | reverse complement strand
TGCCCACAACCCCTTGTGCAGAAGCCGTCGGCACGCCTGATTGATGTAGTCGTAAACGCGAGCGTCATCGACGCAGACGCCGATAACACGGGCAATTGTCGAGCGAATGTCCTGAACGATTAGCTTCATTTGGTGTAATAGGCTCTGGCAGTTCGCTTGATGAAGTAAACACCGTAGAACGGAGGAAGGTTGTTGTGGGCAGTACCGCTACCTGTGCTTACTGATCTTGCATCAACATCTGGATCAAGAGTTGAACTTGGGAATTCAGTCGTATTGTTTGTCAACGTATTGGAAGAAGTGCCGCCATCCGCAGCCACCCTAGCTCCATCTTCTCCGCCATGACCAAACACTTTAATCGCAACATCGTGCGTATGCGCGGCTAATTCCGAAATTATCAGAGCATGCTTATCCTCGCCAGCAATTGCTGTGGACGTAGTTGTGCCAGTAACAGCAACTGAACCACTCGCCGCAAAAGCTCCAACACCAACTGGGAACCGAGCCTCAAACGCCGCGTCAACATCCCACATCGCTCCAACATACGTCGAAGGCGTAGTGGCGGTCCCATCTCCTCCATCATAAGCTTGGAGATCTGAGAGAGTCCCAACCCATATTTTCCGTTCGCCACTGTTTGGAGGTATAGGGTTTTCCCTAGTCCAAAAACCTCCCGAGAAAATCCACCATTGACCGTCATCATCAAACCAAGGGAAAATCTGATTGTTAACAGCCGGAGCAGATGCGCCGGTATTGAAGAAACTGTTTCCAACGGTTGAATTGAAGGTGGCCTGCGTTCCATTGATTATGTCCAGTGCCAGATTCTGGTAACTGGCAGGACAATACCCCAAAGGCAATGTTGGAGCCGTAAGCGTAATTAAATTTAAATTTGGCATAATTTAGCTGTCAGTAATGACAATATCAAAAGTTACAAGAGTAGGGTCTATCGCATACTGAGTTTGGACAGCAAAAGCAATTGCACCCAAAGTAACTGTCCGGAAGATGCTTCCGCAAGGATCTAGAGTGCAATTGCAATTTGTTCTTGTTCCATAGGAAACAATAGTTTGATTTCCATCGTAAGTGCCTGCTAGAATTGCCGTCAGCATTACAGCATTCATTGCACTGACTCCAAGTTGATAATAATGGTTTTGAATGTCAGTTTCGTTTTGGGTGTAACTTCCTCCGGCCCCGATTGCCGGCCCATCTGCACATGTCCCAACCGGAACAGGAGATGAAGGATCGTACCAAGGCCCAGAAAACCAATCGATTGATGAATTTATGCAAGTCGATTGATTCCAAAGTTGGTAATTTAGAAAGAAAGTATAGCAGGGCTGCGAAGGCGGAGGTACTGGAGCCGTAATTACCGTAACAACCGATGGAGTTGACGTTACTGTTCCGCTGTCGTTTATTGCTGTAACATCGTAAGATCCATTGTTTCCAACTACAGCGTTTGGAATTATAAGATTTGAATTGTTTTCGCCAATAATGTTTACCGTATTTTTACGCCATTGAAGCTCTGGGGTTGGCTCGCCAGATACAACGATTGCTAAAGAAATCGTGTCAAACTCGGAAACCACAAGTGGGGTCACTGGGTTAACTTGGATTACTGGAGCGGAAGTGGGTTCGTTTTGTACTGGTCCATCGTTACCGTAAACGGGTTCCGACCATCCATCTACGCCATTGATTGAGCAGACCTCTCCGATTCCGAACCCAGAATCAATTCCTTCGCTCTTGTATGTCAGCGGATTTATTGGGCAAACATCTAATCCTTGGCAGTTAGTGTTATCATTCCGGCACTCGCCAACGGTGGGTTCTTGGACATCGTAAGCATGAAGCCGAAGACTTTTTAGCCTGCAATACCCGTCGATTTCAATCCTCGTTTGAACCTCAAACAAGTTTCGATAAGGCGTATTTAAGACGGCATCACAATCATCTCTGGGCGTTGGAAGCCTTAGTTTGCTGCGATACTGAGGCTGAAAATTGGTCAATGGGATGCAAGGCAATGCATCGCCGCAAGTGTTCATCTTGGCGCAATCAGTCCATCCGATACCATTCTGATTGCATGTCCATTGAATCCAACCAGGGTACATATCCGGTCGATACAGTACGTTCAGCCCAATATCCCCAATCATGGTGTCGATAAAGAGATCACCGGAATCGAGTTGTTTCAGCCCAAAAGGAACCTCGAAATTGTAAGACTTGGTTTCAATGGCCCACTGGATCTTCCTTGCTCCCGTCAGAGAGCTAACGTCGTTCTTTGAGTTCTTTGTAAGCTCCCAAATACCGATCTCAAGACTCGCGTTCCTTGTGATTAAAAAGCACCTGTCTTGATACGCATTCTCTGTCTTTAAAACCTGCAAGATATCAAGACCAGTCCAAATGCCTTCCCATGCAGGAGGCAATTTTTGCCGCATCGAACTAACCAACTCAAAGTCCAGAATAGCCAGAGCCTTGTGAATAATGCCCGATGCCCGATACTGAGGCTGGCAGGTCATTATCATCCGATTATCAAATGTGACAGCACTTCCCGCCCACAGAAGATCCGTCTGATCGTTCTCAACAACACTCATCATCTCACTTGAGATGGGCGTATTACCCCAAGTCCCGAAGTCCCTGCGAGCGATTATGAATGAGCGGATGCCATCAACGGCGCGGTAAAAAACATCTCCATTGATCGTAATGGCTGACCTGCTTGCAAGTGCGCCATTGGTGACCAAGCTGATTGCTTGAATGGGGTAATTAACTTCCTTCCAAACATTTCTATCAACCGGAGCATTGATACTGAAAACGTACTTTGGCGTAAAGACGAGCAGCGGACCTTGACCGAGCGCGGTGTCCAAATTGCCAGGAACCGCCATTGCCGTTATGCCACCGGAATCCGATGGAACCGAGAAGTCACCACCCTCGTTTAGGAAAGTGTTTTCAGTTTCCTTAAGAACACTTGCACGAGTTCCATCTCCATAAACGATGTCGGTAGCTCGAAATGAGAAGCCATTTTGCAAAGCATACCAAATCCGTCCGTTGACGTAGGCCATAACCTTGCCTGTCTTAATCTCGTCAACGGCTGCTCTACGAAGGTTAGCCCCATCAAAAATCAAAGGTCGGCTCCAACCATCTTGAATTACAACGAAGTTCTCAGCTTGAACCATCCATCCATCCAGACGGTTGCTTGAGTTCTCTAGCGCAGGAGTATTGCTTAGAAGCTGAATTGAGTTCTGAAGAAGATCGTACAGCCAAACCTTACCCGAAATTAATAGAACGATAAAATTTCTGTTATCGTCCGAAATGTAAGGAAGCGCACACTGAAAGATGCCGGTTGGATTTGGGGCTGGGATGCAAGAATTTGTATACCCATCCGCAGTTACGGTCGTATTGTCCGCTCTAAAAAGAATGCTATCAGCGGTGAGTTGAGCGCAAGCCGCGTAATCCTTTTCAACGTAACCCGGCCTTGGGGAGACGAAGCCCTGACGAAACGTAGAATTTACGGCAAAAGAAACCTGATTTTTAGAAATCAAACTTGCAGTTCTGCCCATGTCAACTCCAGCTTCAAAGCTGAGTGAGCCATCTGTGTATCGATTTGGGGCGCGTTCACTCATGGATCAAAGCGGAGCAATTCTTTGAACTGAAAATGTAGATCCAACATCGAGCCAGAAGCTAACTCCCGATGAAAGATTAATCATTGCTTCATAATAATTCGTGTTAGCGACAGAGCAGATATCAATGCAATCAATCACAATCGGTGGATTACTTGAGGTGCTAAACGAAACAGGAAGTGACGAAACAAGTGCCGCTCCAGTTTTATATAAACTTATGGAAGCTACCCAAGCTCCACCTGTGTTTCCATAACCATTTAAAACTATTGTAAACCTAAAATAACCTGTTGATTTAGGAGTGTATCTTGCCATGCCAGCAGTCCATCCTACAGAAGTGTCAATGTTGGCTGCTAAAGATCCTTGAAAAATATTTTGAGCCGTTCCTGAAGCCGTTATACCAACTTGCGAAGCTCTTCGTATAGTAAAAGTTTCATAGGTGTTCGAGCTAGAGCTTGCGGCTATGTTTATCGATCCTGCTCCATTTGTGATAGTAATGCCGCTACCTGCGGTCACATTAGCTACGCTGTAACCAGTCCCATTCCCGATCAGCAACTGTCCGTTTGTCGGGATGGATGATAGGTTGGTCCCGCCTTTTGCCACTGGAAGAACTCCAGTCAGATCTGCAATGGGCAGAGTTTGGACGGTCGTTACAACGCCAGATCCTCCTGATCCAGCGGTCTTCATGTAACCGGCAGTCAGAGCGTCTAAGGCTGTCTCATTGGAAAGCGTACCATCTGGTGTCCGGCAAATGTAACTTGCGGCACTGCCAGCACCACCGGATGCACCTGTTGCACCAATAGACCCCGGCGAACCTGCTAAGGTCATCAAAACACCCAACCCAACCACAGTGCCTGGAACCGAATTGGCAACACCCAAGATTCCCGAAGAAGGGTTCTTGAGCGTGACCGTTAGTGTTGCAATTGAAATAACCTGAAAGTATCCTCCGCCAACAACGGTAACGAAAAAAAGTCCAGCAGCGGATGTTGGAAGGAAAGATACGCTAACTACGGGAACGGCTACGGTTCCACCGATTGCGGGAACAATGAATGAAGCGGTGGTAGTGGTGAATACGTTGACACCATTCGTGCCATTTGTTCCATTGGAACCGGATGGACCCTGTGGACCGGGAACATTGACCACAAGCGGAACAGTGTCGCATGGTTGGCAACAGCCCGATGAAGAAACGAGTTGCGACGGCATATTTTTTCCTTTGCCAGATCGTCAAGTCCGCAGAGAACTAATGCAAGATTAAACTATGTCAGAACAAGTGTCCGAGCGTCCATTGATAGATCACAAGTACGGTATACGGTCCCCAGTTAAAATTCCAGACTTGGAGCTGGAACTTTACGCCTTCCGAAATCGGTTCCAACCGAATGAAGGTGGGCTAGGTACTTTCGATCATTTCCGCAACGTCACAAAATTGATGTGGCCCAAGATGAGTTGGAATCCTTGGCTCGAAGATCAGATCGAAAGCCTATGCGATCACGATTACGTTGGATGGGCCGGATGCGGGGCAAGTGGAAAGACTTTTAGTGCTACCCTCTTCGCCACTGTTTGGTGGTTAGCGAACCCATCTAAAACCACTGTTGTTCTCACATCTACAACGGCCAAGATGATCAGGAAGCGTATGTGGGCCAATCTTCAGGATTTGGTTCGCAAATCCCGAGGGTTTCCCGGCAACATGGTTGATTCCAAGATGAGTCTTCAGGCGGTTAAAGGTGATGATCGACACTCAATCTCTGCTATCGCAGTCGCTGAAGGTAACACATCGAAGGCAGTGGCCAACATTCAAGGCATCCACGCCGAGCGTGTGATGGTTATTATCGACGAAGCAACGGATACGCCCGAAGCGGCTTTCGAGGCGTGTACGAACCTATCCAAGGGTTGCCGTGAATTTAAGATGCTGGTCATAGGTAATCCTGCATCAAAGTATGATCCGCATGGACGCTTCTGTACTCCGGCAAAAGGATGGAGAAGCGTTACAATCGAAGACCCATATTGGCTAACTGAACGCGGTATCTGCCGGCGGTTTGACGGCATGAAGTCGCCAAACATTACGGAGGGACGAACAAAGTATCCCTACCTAATTACGCACGATCAACTCCTGTCGGCTATGCGACATGAAGGAGAGCAAAGCCCTACCTTCTGGAAGTATACAAGAGGCTTCTGGTCTCCAGATGGTATGGTTAAAACCGTGCTGTCCGAGTCATTGATTGAGACGTACACACCGACAAAGAACCTCATATTTACGACAAATGTGCAGATTGTAGCCGGACTAGACCCAGGGTTTGGCGGTGACAGATGCATCCTTCGATTTGCAAAAGTAGGCACAGCAAACGGCAAGATCAGCATTTTGTTTCAGGACATCGTCCAGATATCACCTAACGCACAACTAACAGAGCCGGTTCATTACCAGATAGCCAATCGAGTTAAGGAAGAGTGTTCGCAACGTAATGTTGCTCCCGAAAGATTTGGTCTGGATTCCACGGGTGAAGGTGGAGGATTGGCCGACATTCTGACTCGCGAATGGGGCATGATTCATCGTGTTGAATTTGGTGGCTCACCATCAGTCCTGCCGGTGTCTGACGAGGATAGCCGGCCGTGCAATGAGGCTTACGACAGGAAGGTGACCGAGCTTTGGTTCTCAATGAGGAAATGGGCGGTTGAAGAACGTCTCGGTGGATTGGATATTGAGACTCTTCAAGAGTTTTGCGCCCGAATGTTTGATGATTCCAAGCGAAAGATATCAGTGGAATCGAAGACCGTAATGAAGCAGCGCACTGGAAAGTCTCCGGATTTAGCCGATGCGGCTGTTGTTTTGCTGGATCTAGTGCGTAAAACTTCTGTGCTAGAACCAAGAGTTACCAAAATGGATAAGGCATGGGAAAAACTTGTCCACGACGCAGATTCAATTTATCACGATGACAGCCCTGATACGGAATGAATAAAACAACTGGATACAAGATTCTTAACGAACACATGGTCATTGCCGGCGGTTGGACCTACAGGGTTCCCGAGACCGGAATTGAGGTAATGGGAGGATCATGGCCCCAACTCCATGAGTTTGTGATCCAGCATTACAAAGCAAACGCGATCCAAATCCCTAATAATCTTATGGATTTCATTACGGAATATGCGTGTCGCAATGGGGCTGATTGCTCCTACGATGAGGTTGAAGTACCCAAGCCAGCGGGACGTAAGTCTCTGCAAATTGGAGACGTAATCCGATTCAGCATGAGCCTGCTTCACGGGCTGACGGTTGGCGGCGGGAAGGTTAATCAAGAGGAAGCTAATCGCCGAGCGGACATCTGCGCTGGATGTCGCTTCAATAGAAACCCACTTGGCTGCACGGGATGCAATGCCCGAGTGTTGAAGGAGGCGGTCAAAACATTCTCTCAACACGGCAGCACTCCTGTTGATGATAAGCTTCAAAGTTGTGAATTTTGCGGTTGCTTTATTAGAAGCATGGTATGGTTTCCTATTGAAACGCTCCATAAATTTGCTGATGCTACAGAGAACGAAAACCTTCCAGATTATTGCTGGAAAAAAAGATCATGTACGGAAACCTAGCTCAACTCCCGCTCGAAACTCTCAACGAAGATGGCAAGCCGCCTGAGACGCGAATTGCTGACGCGGCATCCGCTCGCGAAATCTTCCAAAAGCTAATCTCAGCGGATCAGTTGCGAAATGCGACACGATCCAAGCTGAGAGGACTTGTAGATGGAAATCCTCCATACAATCCAGCAGAGCTTCGACGCAACAACCAGGCATTCCGAACCAACGTCAATTTCCGCGAATCGGAAGCGTTCCTTTCGTTGGCCATGTCTTCCTTCTATGACGTATTTGCCGAGGTTCCAACCTATGCAAATGTCCGTACAGCCTACGGGAACGACATCGATAAGAGGGAAGATTGGTCAAGAATCATCACTGAGGAATTTGATCGTCTTCAGAAGATGGACAGAGATTTTGATTATCTGATGCAGTTATCGCAGCGGGAGATGGTTTTGGTAGGAAACGGACCACTTATTTTCGAGGATAGCACAGATTGGCGATGCAAGGCTGTGATGTCGAATGACCTGCTCGTTCCAGATGGAACAAGGTCAAATGTGACAGATTGGAAGGTGGCTCTTGTCCGAACACGAATGGGTGTTGATGACTTGTTTGAAAAGATCCAAGACGAAGAGGCTGCAAAGGCAACCGGCTGGAATGTGGATTACGTTCGCAAACGGATTAGGGCCGCCATGCCTGAACCGTACCGTTCTGGGGTTCAATACGATTGGGAGTTCTTCCAGAGGCAACTTCGATCAAACGACATTACCTTCTCGGCTCGATCCGAGGTGGTGTTGATGTGTCACGTTTTCTACAAGGAATTCGATGGCAAAATCAGTCATGTAATCATTGATGAACGCGATAGCGAAGGCTTCATGTACAGGAAGCTTCGTCGGTTCAGCAGATGGGAGCAGGTCATTCATCCGATGTATTACGACCGTGGAGACGGCGAGCATCATGGAGTGAAGGGGTTAGGCATCAAGATGCTTCAAACAATGGAGCTGAAGAACCGGCTTCGCTGTGCGATGGTCGATGCGTCATTTGCCCGCACCCAGATTATGTTTCGTCCGCTCAATGCGAATGCTCTTAGCAAGACGAGCGTTGTACAGCAGGGACCGTATGCGATCCTCCCGCCGGATTACGAAGTTGTGCAGCAGAACATTGCTGGGGTGCTAGATGCTCCTATGGCGATGAATGCGGATCTTGAAAATGTTCTTCAGGGGAACCTCTCTCAATATCGGCAATCGCTCAACAAGACTGGCAACCCAAGAACTGCAACCGAGATGCAAATCATCTCGTCGCAACAGTCAGCGATTGGTAAGACTCAGTTGAGTCGCTACTACAACCAGCTCGATTCTTTCTTTGAGGAACGGTATTACCGCGCTTCAAATCCCAACCTAAATCCGATCACCAAGTCAGATAAGGAAGCCATAGAATTTCAGCGTCGATGTGCGGAACGCGGTGTTCCGGTGCAGGCAATGATGGACATTGATTTCATTGAGGCTACTCGAACTGTTGGCCAAGGTTCTCAATACGCGAAGCAGAACTTGCTTGGAACACTTCTTAACTTGTCTGCATCCCTTCCAGAGGGAGGCAAAATTAACCTGCTCAAGGACTACATTGCAGCCCAAGTTGGGCAACAGATGGTCAACAGGTATCTACCAACCCAAATCCAGTCATCTAAAATTCAAGATCAGGCTGCTCTTGCGGTGTTGGAACATGCGTCATTGCGCCAAGGGAACATGCCGTTGGTGACCGATACGCAGGATCAGATCGTGCATATTGAGACGCATCTTGCCGCGGTAAATGAGGTTGCTGCATCTCTACAAAGCGGAGGTGATCCCCAAGAGATCATGCTGTTTATGCAGGGGGTTGGTCAGCATGTTCAGCAGCACATTCAGAGGCTGGCAACAGATCCGTCGCGCAAGCAGCAGGTCGAGGCATATCTTCAAAACCTGCAAGAGCTTGCGAAGACGATTGAGCAACTTGGGCAAATGCTTCAGCAGCAGCAGCAAGCAATGGCTCAACAGCAGCAGGCGCAGGCGATTCAGCAGGGTTCAGATCCTCGAACAGCCATCAAGAATGCGGAGGCTCAATCAAAAATTGCTCGCCAAGATGCCGAGACTATGGCCAGCATCCAACGTCAGAACACAAAGTCTACTGCTGATTTAGCGTTTCGGAATGCTAAAACCACAGCGGACATTCAGCGAGCGAATGCAATTGCGGAATCCAACTTGTCGCGTCAGGCATAAAATATGGGAAACGAAGAAAATGTCGTTCAATTTATTGCAGAGCAGTTTCCAAAAATGGGAGGCTGGTGCGATCCACAAAAAGGGCTTGAAATTGCAAAGCTTGTCCTCAAATCAAAGCCTCAGAGGATTGCTGAAGTGGGCGTTTTTGAGGGTAAGTCAACACTTGCTCTGGCCTACGCTTGCAAACTGAACGGAAGCGGAATCGTTTACGCAATCGACTCTTGGAAGAAAGAGGACTGCATAGACGATGAATTAATGGCCAATCAAGAATGGTGGGCGAAACTTGATTTTGATGGTCATTACGAGGCTTTTGTTCGTCATTGTGTCCGATCCGAAATTGTTCGCCATATCCAATTCTGCCGCATGTCTTCTTGGGATGCATCGCGTTTTGTACCTGATATAGACATTGTTCACATTGATGCCAATCACGCCGAATGGCCGTCTACGAGCGATGTCGTCAACTGGCTCCCCAAGCTAAAGGTTGGCGGCTATCTGATCATGGACGATGTGAACTGGGATTCTACCCAGACGGCTATAAGGTTTATTGAAAAACGATGTAAATTTGAGTCCAGATTTGATCTTAAAGAAAGTTCATTTTCTATTTATCAAAAAACAAAATGAGCAAAAATCTTACAATTGTTTACGTCACATGCAGGCGTGAGCCGATGTTTCAGTGGTTTGCTGAAACCCTAATTTCCCAGTATCCAGACGGTGTTGTAACGGATCAGATAATTTTTATTGATTCGTTTATCCATCACGAAGAGGGGCGAATTGAAAAGCTCGCAAAAATTGTAGATGGAAGATTCTGTTATACCCACACTCCTCCAAAGCCATCCATTTGGAGGGGTAAGTATCGAAAAACCAAGTCCAACTTTTTTGATGCGTCTAGTACTAGAAACACGGGAATCGTCTTGGCAGAAAACGAACACATTGTTTTCGTAGACGACCTTAGCGCACTTGCTGATGGCTGGCTCAACTACCACAGGAAAGCTGCTGAAGATAAGGTAATTCTATGCGGAGCTTACGACAAAGTTTCGGACATCGTAATCTCAAGCAACAAGATAGTAAGCTACAAGGCAAACAACCTCGATCATCGAGGTGTGAGTCAGGTTGGAAACGATAACCTAAAAGTAAGTGGTGGCTGGGTTTTTGGTCAGAACGTCAGCTTCCCGCTTGAGTTTCTTGAGCGTGTAAACGGTTACGACGAGTTTCTGGCAAGACGTGGATGCGAGGATTGCAATATTGGAGTCAGGATGGAATTAGCCGGTTACAAAGACCTGATTTTCTACAACAAAAATTGCCTAATAATTGAAGATGAGGCAATGCACTCAAGCGGCGTAAACCAAGTTGACGAATTTTATGCAAAAAGAGTATGGAAAACAGACTGTGAAAAAAACGAAGAAGTTACTGTTTTATTTGGCAAAATAATGAAAAGCTTAGAAGATAAAAACCTGTACATTGATAAAAACTTTAAAACAATTGATGCGTATTTTAATTTAAAAGAAGAGCGAGAGTTGTGGCAAAAAACAAAAACATTTAAGCCAATTAATAATATTGAGCATTTTGATTTTGATGGTCAAAATATCAGTGATATTTAAAATCATATATAATATTTCTAAGAGTTACAGATCAAGTTAACACTGTTTTGTCTGATTAAAATGAAAGACATAATCCGAAGCCTCTCACTTAAAGCACTCAAGCGGTTCGCAAACGGCGGCGATGGTCCGGCGGATCTTCTTCAGGAAATTGAAGACCTTCGCAAAACACTCACAATCCGAACAAAAGAACATGACGAGCATCTAACAGAGGTCCGTGAGGAGCGTGACCATTGGCTCGGTCTTTACGATGAAATCAAATTCGCAGCAGAGTTTCTAATGAGCTACGCAAAAAACGATGTACCAAAACTAGGAGAACAAACTGAATGGGAGACCGGCAAAATCGTACTCCCGCAGGAAACCGGAACCTACTACTTCAATCCGGCAATCATGCTCGAACCCGATGGGCGCATCATGCTTTTCGTTCGTCGCTGCCGGAACAAGCGTGAGAAGGATGAGGATACCTACGTCGACAAGAACGACATCGTTGTCTTTTAACTCAGCAAAGATCCGCCGACCACCAAGAAATCTCTGCTCCAGTTAACCCAACACTACCCTAACGAGCAGTTTGAAG